>Ga0364874_10413_pt1 | contig 23725 bp, 21 predicted proteins | sample ExccelAu500001D4_2_FD_206922 | JGI IMG/M metagenome (GOLD analysis project Ga0364874, IMG submission 206922) | Enriched cells from Trout Bog Lake Hypolimnion, Wisconsin, USA - BchlTB.Aug07.5000.01.D4 | ecosystem: Environmental > Aquatic > Freshwater > Lake > Hypolimnion/Profundal zone | place... | reverse complement strand
TGACGACGCGATCACCCTTGCAAATCTTGCAGGGATCTACATGGAAAAGATCGATCTCGACAATGCAATTCTCTACTACACAAAATCCCTGCAGCTCAACCCCAAGCTGATCGATGCCTATTTCAATCTGGCAAACGCTCATTATGAAAAAGGGGATTTCGTCATTGCATATATGACAAGTCTGAATCTCGTTAAGGAGTTTCCTGACGACGAACAGGCTATCAAATTCAGAGATGATCTCCTTCTCGATATAGCTATTTCATCATTCTAAAAAAGAGATAAAACAATGGCGCATTCCAAGACGATTGTCCTGTATGAGGACGTGATGCCTCTTATGCCTGAGGCAATGAGCCTTTCTAAAGTTCCCGTGCTTTTTGAAGATGAGAAAATTCTTGTCCTGAATAAACCGTCAGGAGTTCTCTCTGTCCCTGACCGGTGGAACCATGATGCGGTGAACCTCTTTTCTCTTCTCAAAGAGAAATATGGGGACATTCTTGTTGTACATAGGCTGGATAAAGATACCAGCGGCGTTATTCTGTTTGCGAAAGATCCTGAAAGCCACAGATCGCTTTCAATGGCTTTTGAGGAAAGGCGCGTTGCAAAGAAATATATAGCTCTCATAACCGGCACGCCGAAAGAGGATCACGGGATGATTGACCTTCCGATTGAGGAAAACCCTGCAAAGCAGGGAACAATGAAAATATCCAAACGCAAAGGAAAGGAGTCTCTCACAGAATATACCGTTATAGAAAAATTCAGAGACTATTCACTCGTGGAAGTAACGCTTCATACCGGCAGAACACATCAGATCCGCGTCCACTTTCAGGGCATAGGTCACCCACTCGCCGTTGATGAGACATACGGAGGACGGCCTCAGCTGAAGCTTTCCGAGATAAAACGAAAGTACCGCTTTGCAGAGTGGGAAAACGAGAAGCCTCTGTTATCAAGGGTTTCACTCCATTCATGGAAACTCACATTCTCCCACCCTTCAACAGGAGCAGACATAGAATGTGAAGCGCCCATGCCGAAGGATTTCAAAGCAACACTGGCTCAGCTCAAAAAAAACGCGCCGTCTATCAGATCGTGAGTCAATCATCCATATCTTTATTCCGACAATAAAGACAGCTTCCATATTGCCGGAAAGGGATCTATGACCGTAAAGAGAGTTATCATTGCATTTATCATTACTGCCGCTGCTGCAGGATCAGGTTATGCATCATATGCGCCGTCAGACACCGTCTCGGTATTATGGGACGAAGGAACGGTTGCTTCTGTGACCCGATACGATGCAGCAGCTGACGAGCAGGGACTGCCGGTCGACTATGCTGCTTCATCAGAATCCCTCTCCCGCGCACGGATGGCAGCGTACAGCAGCGCAAAGGAAAACGCCAAAGAACTCATCGCAACAGCATTGCGCTCAATTCAGGCAGACGGAAAAACAGATATTGGTACGATACTTGACACCGACCCCATTACCCAGGAATCAGTATCCCGCCTTCTTGACACGAAGATTTCATCAAAAGAGCACCCTTCAGGATTTATGGAGGCGTGCTGTTCAGCTTCGCTGAAGCTTTCTGATTTGGCAGCAGCCCTTCCCTTTGACTTTCCTGAAGAGCAGTTCCCTGTCGGCATAAAGAATGCCCTCGCGACGGAATACACATCCCTGATCATAGATGTCAGAGGGAAAGGAGTTGAGCCGATGATCTTTCCATCCGTATACGACCAGGACGGACTCGAAATCTATGGACGACGCTACGTCTTAAAAACAACTGCATGTTCCAAAGGAATTGTCCACTGGTGTAGAAATGAAAAAGCAGCACGGGCCTTGCCTATAGCAGGACAGCACCCGTACTACACTGCTGCGCTTTCCTCCGTCAACGGTTCACCGGTCGTCAGCCGCACCGATTCACGCAGAATACTTGCACACAAAAGAACGCAGGACAGGCTGAGAAAATGCGCTGTAATATTTATCATTGACATAAAGGAAAAGAAAGCTGAAGGTATGCGGCGATGAATGCACTCGAAAAGATCCTAACACCCGTCTTTGCCGCCATAAATGGAATCTTCGACAAGATAAATCCCCGCACCAGCAATATGATCAGACAGGGTTATATCTTTCTGATCGTGGCAATGTGCATTATCGGTGCAATCATAGGATTCACCTCCGGCAGGAAATCAGCAAAGAAAACCGGCATTCAGATGGCGGATACAACCAACCAGATCTTCGACCTCGATATACAGCAAGCCCAGACAGAAGGACGCTTCGGAGCACTTCTCGAATCAGAGTCTGACAGAGAACTCGATAAAAGAGATGCGCTCAAAGAAAAAGCTCCCGGACGTGAAACAGCTATTGCAGACGACAGTTCAACAATCATAGAGCCTGAACGCGATAGACATATAAAAACAACTCCCGATGCAGCAGAAAGAAACGATCTTCCTCCCGTACCCCGGCTCGATGAAAGTGATCCGTTCATTGATGATATCAAGCGAGCTGAGCCTAAACATGCAGAGAAAGTCCGTGCCGATGTTTCCGGGCTCAATGAAAAATCTGTGATAGAAAAAAAGGCTGCCACTGATACCCAGAAAAAGGAACAGCCTCTGAAGAAAAGTGATGATATCAGAGGACCGGTGAAACCACAGACAAAAGAACCGCAGATAAAACCGATGCAGAAGAAAGAGGCTGTCGCAGAATGAAGTTTTTTACCATTACACTATGCGCCGCCATTCTCTGTACCCTGCCGCTGAGTGCCCAGTATCAGTACAGAACAGATGATAATGCTGAAATAGTCCGGAGCATTCTTGATGATAATGTCCAGGTTAAAAAACAGCCGGGGGCAGCCGTGCAGATTCAGCAGCCTGCCGAAACTGCGGACGCCCCGGCTCAACAGACTACTGCTGCAGCCAGACGGACACAGAAGAAAAAGAAAGGCGGAGAACTTCCCCCTGCGGCAGGTCCGGACAAAACCCTTCTTGTAACGGGAATCAATCTCCTTGAAGCGGGAAATGATCCGGCAGCTATTGAAAAGTTCCGCCAGATAAAAGAGAAATACACAACAGGAGTCTATTCCGATCAGGCCTCAATCTGGCTCGCCAGAGCCTATATAAAACAGGGGAAGTACAGGGAGGCAATTGACGAGACGGAGAAGATTGCTGAAGACTCCGGAGAGTATCCTGCTGCAGTCTACCTCTCTGGACAGATTTATGCGACGCAGAAGCAGTATGATAAGGCTCTTGACGCCTACTGCCGCATCTCGTCCCGTTTCCCCGGACATGACCTTGCGGATAAAGCACTTATTGAATCAGGGAAAATATATCTTTCAATGAAAAACGGCTCTCAGGCTCTTTCATCTGCAGCAATCGTCGTACGAAGCTATCCCGATAGAGAAACACTGCCCGACGCATATTTTCTTATCGGACAGGTTCTTGAAAAAGATCCGTCTCTCCGCGATATCGAAAAAGCGCGGCTTGTCTTCAAAAAGTTCGTCTATCGGGCTGAAGTTGAAAAAGCAGACTCCTTTGCAAAGTCTCCGCTGCTGGACCGGGTAAAACGGGAGATAGACTATCTTGACAGGAATTTTTTCCGTACAAAATAAAAAATGCAAAGGATTACTTGAATGGAAATCTACTGGTGTTTTATTACGACAAGAGTAAGATCATCCGGAAGCGGATCTGAAACAACCTGGGACAGGAAATCGCCGAGCAGAAAATCTGCAGCTTCCTGAGCACTCATTTCCGGCTTGATCTTCTTCATGCTTCTCTGCAGCCCTGCAAGCCCATATGGCGCCGACAAGCTGTCTCCAGCCTCAACCATGCAGTCCGAAAACGCCACAAGAAATTCACCTTTCTCAACCCTGATAGTGCACACGCCATGGGGTATCCTCATGCTTCGGATACCGAGGTAAAACCCTTTCGGATTGTCTGCCAGATCGGCCAGGGAATAGACACTGCCGTCTTTTTTGAGAACAACAAGATCCGGATGCCCTGCATTGACATATTCAGCAGAATCAGCGCCGAACCGGAGCATTACACCGCTGAGGAAATTCGGAACATTGTCAAGCTCTGCAATTAGGTCATCATTAATTGCATCAATGACTTCAGAAAGAGGCCGGTCTGTCATGCCCCTGAATCGGCGAAATGTAATTGATTTCGCCAGCATCGTGATAAGACCGGAAGCTATGCCGTGGCCGGAGACATCAAATAATGCCATTCCTCCGAGGCCGCCGTCTTCTCCGGGAAAAAAATCATAAAAGTCTCCTGAAATGCCGGCCATCGGCTTGAAACAGTACCCGGCCTGCCATGATGCAGATACAGGAGGCTGATGCGGGAGCAGGTTTTCCTGAACATTAATAGCCATCCGCATATCCTGGTCTGCAACAGTTTTTGCTTCTTCCAGCTGCCGGTTTGTAAGAGTCAGACGTTCATTGACAATTTCAAGTTCGTGCAAAGCCTCTTCAATATCATCTTTCATTCCGCGAAGCTCGGCAGTGCGGATCTCGACCTTCTGTTCAAGTTCAAGATTGAGAAAGATATTCTCAAAAGCAGTCACAATATTAGCGTTGAAAATTTCGAGAAGATCCTTTTCCCATTCATCAAAATAAGGATCCTTCTCAATAAAAACAATATGTTCTGTGCCGTTTGAAGGACGGAATACTGCTGCGTAAAAACCGCGTTCATATACGGTTATTTTTTCACGGGCAGCAAGACTGAAACACTCATATGCAGCAGGGGAAAGCAGCTCGGATACAGTCTTAGATTCTGAACCGGCAGGAAAATCACCGGTAACTGCATTGATCCTGAATCCGCCATCCAGTTTAGTAGCGCAGATTCCTCTGATTTTTATCACATCACTGATCGATTCATGGCGGAGAATCTCAGCCATCTGAAAAACGATATCGTGAAAAAAATCAGCAAGCGACTGCATACGGAAAATATCATCAGAGGCAACGACGATCTTTTCAAGACCACGCCTGTTTCTTTCTATGGTTACCATATCAACATAGGAACGGAGGCAGGATATTACAGAGGTGAGAAGTTTTTCAGAGGTAAGCTCAATCTTTGATTTGTAGTCATTTATGTCATATTGCAGGATAACCTGACGTTCCGGTGCCTGTCCCGGCTGCCCGGTGCGGAGTATGATCCTGATATATTTATTGTTCAGCTCTTTTCTGATATATTCAACGAGTTTCAGTCCGCTGTCCATCTCCTCCATCACGACATCGAGGAGAACAATGGCAGTATCGGGATTGACCCGGAGCGATTCCTTGGCCTCGGCACTGGAGTAGCTGCTGAGAAATTCAATGCTCTTTCCGAGAAACTGAAAGCCTGCCAGCACAAGACGGGTCACTTTGTGAACATCAGCCTCATCATCGACAATCAGAACCTTCCACGAAGGCACAACACCAGCCGCAGAAGGATCCTTCTCCTCAGCAAAACTGATCAGTTCATTTTTATCAATATGATTTTCGACCATAAACCACGTTAGTATTCAAAATACCATTATTCAAGAGAAAATCATTGCAGCGGAAATAAAAAACGAGCGCCGCGGCACTCGTTTCAAGATAGAGTAAAACATAAAATGTTAATCATCGACGCTTTGAAAACTATGTTTTTAACTCGACCCTTATTTTAAGGCAACATTCATTTCAAGCTGACCATACGGGCTGTACAGATTGATTCCGAGTGTTGTCTGCTTCATAAGGGTGATAGTAAAATCACGCCCGCTTACAACTGTCGGCGTTGTAATATCGATAGTCTTGCCGGAATAAGCAAAAAGATTCATTGCATTCCCTGTGATCATATTCGCAAGCTCACCGATAATATCTTTGTACTCAAGTTCAATCTGCTGAGGAGTAAGACCGGGAGAAAGCACTTCTGCAATCTTCTGCACCATCGGATAAGCCATACTATAGACTACTTCTCCGTTTATCGATCCGGTTATGCCGATAAGGATAGCGACATCCTGTGATGGCTGAGGGTGCTCTTTAATAATGAGCTTGCCTCTCCGCAGATCGATATTGAGAACCGACTTAAACACTGCACTCGCTGCTTCCAGGAAGGGATTGACATATTCCGCGTTAATATTCATAAACCGACCGCCTTTTAGTCTTCACCCTGTATACACAACCGATCAAAAAATAGCAAACATTTTCCGGCAGACAGGCTCATTGAAAAGAGTCTGCCTGAAAAAAATTACTCTGCAGCTTCTTCCTTTATATTGCGGACAATCTTAGCTTTTTCAAAGAAAGGCCTAAACACAACTGACTCTACATAATACGCGACTTCGCCTTTAAGCTGACCGGCAACCTTCTCACGATCAGCATCTTTGGGCGCATCAAAAGTGATATCTTTTCTTGCAGGGGTAAAAATATATACGCCGTCATGATTGGAAATTGCTTTCGACGTCATTCCGGGCTTAAGCGCAGAAAATTCGTTGCGGAATACATCCGACTCCGAGATGGCATAGATAGTCCTGCCGTCTTTACCCGGTTCACGGATGGGCTCACCGGGCTTGAAGGTATCAGAAAGGGACACCTTTCCGCCAAGAAGAGCCGCGGCAGCATCAAAACTTCCGTCTTTTGCAGACAGTTCATCAATTGAAGCCACAATCGACTTCTTAGCAGCATCGATTTTATGTTCAAGGATAGTGTTTTTGAAACGTTCACGGTCTGTTGCAGGATCTTTGATATCCTTTTTATTCTTCATCATTTCATCATCAATCTCTTTATCAGAGACGATGAGTGAAGTCCCGAGGCGTTTTTTAAGATCGTCTGTTGAAATAAATGCAAACCGGATCTGGAAATGAGCATTGTTGACTGCATTCTGAAAAACGACTTCTTCGGGACTGACACCCACACCGCAGTTGGAAAGAAGCTTTGTCGTCTCACTGACAACAAGCTCATCATGAACCTCGCTGTAAAATGAAGTCATTGACATCATCTGAGCCTCAAGAGTGCGCTTAAAGGCGTACTCATTGAATTTACCGCTCTCATCCGAAAAAATCCTGCGGATTGTTGCCGCTACGTTTTCATCAGTGACAGAAACACCAAGTTTGTTCGAATACTGAACCTGCAGTCTCTTTCTGATAATTGCATTGAGAACATCTGCTCTCTTCGCATCGATTTTGGATGGATCAGCATCGTTATCCTTATAACGGCGCATATAACGGGAAAGTTCCAGCTTTGTTATCTGTTCGCCATTGACGAGAGCAGCAACATTCTGATTGACATTGAGACGCGACATAAAATCGGGCATGCCGAAAGAGATGACAATAACAACAGTGAGGAAGCCCATGATAATATACCCGCCGATCCGCACAATCGGGGCTTTCGATGTTTTATACATTATGCACCTGCATGATGACTAGAGTATCGGGAATGCCGACAATTCAGTTCTACGGCGAGCACACTTTTTGTCAATGAGAAATAGACAGTCAGTCGGCAGATGCCGTTTCTTCCACAATCAGAACAGGAATTCCATTCACAACAGGGTAGATCTTCCCGCACGCTGTACAGGTAAGCTTTTCATTCTTTGCGTCATATTCAAGATCCTCACGGCAGACAGGGCATGCCAGGAGATCTAAAAGTTTGGAATCAATCATAGTTCACTCCCTACGTTTTTCTCGCTAAATAAGAGTTTAAAGCTGGCGGTCGTCAATAACAATCCGGATAAAGGGTCTTCGCAGGAATTTTTCCGTTATGATCATCAGGATGGGAGGATCGCCTCCATGATCCCAGGGATACTACCATCAGGATCCTTTTATTCCTACCATCATGATCCCAGGGTCACGACCATCAGGATCCTTTTATCCTTACCATCATGATCCCAAGGTCACGACCATCAGGATCCTTTTATCCTTACCATCATGATCCCAGGATCACGACCATCAGGATCCTTTTATTCCTACCATCATACTTGTTTATATAGAGAATATTCAGCGGGCATTGGGGCCCTTTCCCCGGCTTAAATTCACATGCGATAAGTTGATCAGATACTGTCTTAATCCTGTTAGCGGTGTTCTTCGGTATTTCCGAAAGAATTACGGGCATGAGAGGGGCACATACAATCAGTCTCAGGGAAGCGCGCAGTACAATCCTTCCATATTGCTTCGGGAAAAATCATGGTCGACGTAAAATGCGATAGCGGGATCATTTGTGCGATCAGCAAGGAGCTGAATCCGTTTAGCGCCTTTCCGGAAGCCCCAGGAAGCCAGGGTTTCAAGAAGATCACTCCCTACCCCCTTACGCCGGTATTTTCCGGAAACACTCATATCTTCCAGAAGAACAGAGAATCCACCTTCTGCTGTGGAAACAACAAGCTGTCCGGTTACCATTCCGATGATCCTGTTGTTTTTTTCTGCAACAAGCACGACAGAATTCTTATTATCAATCAGAAGCGAAAGCCCTGCTTTCTGCTTGAGCTTATTGATTGTGAAACTCTTTTCTATTGAAAAAAGCTCGGAGAGCAGCTCGGCAAGACAATCAATATCATCAATTGTCGCCTGCCGTATCACATAACGTTTTCCTTTCATTGCAAGATGCCTCACCTCTGACAGTCATTTCATCTACAATATCAGAAATCGCCAGGATAAAAACAAGAAGATCATCATAACCATGCCTCTTACACGTGCAGATTTTACCTCCGCTTAATACTTGCAGCCGGAAATGATCTTTTCCGCATGTCATCGCCGCCGTCCTCCGGGAAAGAATCGTTCACAATGCCCCTGACGGCCAGCCCGAAAAAATCATTTTTTGTTGGTGATTAATGAAGCTTGCCGCCGCCAAATGGCTTTCCTGAGAGGATTTATGAGCTTTGTTCATCTGCACAACCATTCCCACTATTCTGTCCTGGACGGGGCTGTTCCCATCGGGAAGATGGTCAAACGCGCCGTGGAACTCGGCATGAATGCAGTGGCTCTGTCCGACCACGGAAACATGTGCGGGGCAATTGAATTCTATGAATCCTCAAAAAAGGCCGGAATCAAGCCGATCATCGGGCAGGAATTCTATGTCGCTCCCGGCTCGCGATTCTCGCGGGAGACGGTGCGCGGTGAAGATACGAACAATCACCTTCTCCTTCTGGCTAAAAACGCCGAAGGGTATCATAACCTGCTGAGGCTTTCCTCTGCCGGATACACCGAAGGCTTCTATTATAAACCTCGCATCGACTGGGATCTTCTCGAGAAACATCACGGAGGTCTTATCGCAGGATCAGCATGCCTCGGCGGCGTAATTCCTTCTATGATTCTGAAGAACCGTCTTGAAGAGGCCAGAACAGCAGCCGGAAAAATGAATGAGCTCTTCGGAAAGGATAACTTTTACCTCGAGCTTCAGGATCACGGGATGGAGGAGCAGAAACGCGTCAATACCGAACTGATCAGAATCGCATCTGAGCTCGATATCCCGCTGATTGCAACCAATGACTGTCACTACCTGAGAAAGGACGATGCCTATGCCCATGAGGTTCTCCTCTGCATCCAGACAGGAAAGACGATGGATGACCCCAACAGAATGAAGTTCGACTCTGATCAGTTCTACTTCAAGAGCGAACAGGAGATGGAGAAGGTCTTCGGAGAGTATCCCGACGCGATCTTCAACACGCAGAAGATCGCCGACATGTGCGACCTGACGCTCAACCTTCACCAGGCGATTCTCCCCACGTTTCAAGTACCTGACGGATTCAACCTCGACACCTATCTGCGCCACCTTGTGCAGGAAGGCGCCAAAACCCGCTTCCCCGGCGGCGTCACCCCTGAGGCTCAGGAGCGGATCGACTATGAATTGAATGTCGTTACAAACATGGGTTTTTCCGGCTACTTTCTTATCGTGTGGGACTTTATCAAATATGCACGAAGCGTCGGCATTCCGGTAGGTCCGGGACGGGGTTCCGCAGCAGGTTCTATCGCTGCCTACTGTCTGGACATCACGCAGCTTGACCCGATGAAGTACAATCTTCTTTTTGAACGATTCCTCAACCCGGATCGCAAGGAGATGCCGGATATGGATATCGACTTCTGCGCCCTCAAGCGTGAAGAGGTCATAGCTTATGTGAAGCGCAAATACGGCGAGGATCATGTTTCCCAGATTATGGCGTACAATACGATGCAGCCGAAGGCTGCGTTCAAGGACGTTGCACGCGCATTGAGCATCCCCTATACAGAAGCAAATGAGCTGACCAAGTTCATCAACGGCGAGACTCTTGAAGAATCGATAAAGGACTCCGACGAGCTGCAGAAATTCTACAAATCGGGAGACCATGCGAAAAAGCTGCTTGATACGGCGATGCGACTTGAAGGTCTGGTGCGTTCATTCGGCAAGCACGCAGCCGGCGTCGTTATCTCTAAAGATGCTCTGACAGAATCTGTTCCTCTCTACCGCGATCCCAAGGACGGTCTCGTTGCAACCCAGTATGACAAGGTGATGGTTGAGGCCGCTGGACTTGTCAAGATGGACTTTCTCGGTCTTGTAAACCTTTCAATCATCGACCGCTGCCTTATGCATATAAAGGAAAGCACAGGTAAGGATCTCAACCTTTCAACAATCCCTCTTGATGATCCCAAGACCTATAAGATTTTACAGGACGCTGATTCTCTCGGAATCTTCCAGCTTGAATCCGGCGGCATGCAGAATCTTCTTCGCAAGCTTGGGCCTACCTGTTTTGAAGATATCGTCGCCCTTCTGGCTCTGTACCGTCCGGGTCCTCTCCAGTCGGGAATGGTGGATCAGTTTATCGAGCGTAAGCGTCATCCTGAAAAAGTCGACTATCCGCACCCTGCCCTCGAGTCGGCTCTTCATGACACATTGGGCGTGATTGTCTACCAGGAACAGGTGATGCTGATCTCCCGTATCATGGGGAACTTCTCGATGGGCGAAGCAGACAAACTCCGCAAAGCGATGTCAAAGAAGAAGATCGATCAGATCAATGAGATGAAGGAGAAATTTCTGAAGGGCGCGAAGGAGCTCAAGTTCAACACTGCCATCGCAGAGGATGTGTACGACAAGATGAGCAAGTTCGGGGAGTACGGCTTCAACAAATCTCACTCTGCCGCATACGGACTCGTCACCTATCACACTGCATACCTGAAAGCGCATCATACGACAGAATATATGGCGGCGCTGCTCTCCTTTGCTTCCGGAAAGCAGGATGACGTCATAAAATATATCGCAGACTGCCGGTATCACAATATCGAGGTGCTTCCGCCCGATGTAAACAAAAGCTCTTTCGACTTCTCTCTTGAAGGGGACCGTAAAATCCGCTTCGGACTAAGGGCCGTTAAGGGAATCGGGGACAAGGCGATTGAATCAATTGTCGAAGCGCGGAAAGAAGACGGGAGTTTCCCTACTCTGTCTGCATTCTTCGAAAAGATCGATATCTCAGTCGTCAACAAAGGAGTGCTTGAAGCACTGATCAAAAGCGGAGCATTTGCATCGCTTCACGACAACAGAGCAGAACTTCTGATCTCGGTTGACCCGATGCTTGATGCCGCGAAGTCAATGCAGAAGGACCGCAAGTCGGGACAGGGATCGCTCTTTGCAGCGGTCGAAAGCACCGACCCGTCGCAGGGGGATATTCCGATTGTAAAATGCGCAGAATGGACAGAGGCAATCCGCCTTGCCTTTGAAAAAGAGGTAATGGGTCTTTATATCTCCGGTCATCCTCTGCAGAAATACGAGAAGGAGATAAAACTATATTCATCAGCAGGTTCGCTCACCGAACTTGTCGGACGCTACAAGAGCCAGGAGGTTCAGATCTCTGTTGCAGGAGTGCTGACAAATCAGCAGCGCAAGATCTCGCAAAAAAACGGCAATGCCTTTGCAGTCGCTGTTCTTGAAGATCTCGCAGGTCAGATTGAAACGCTCTTCTTCAGAAAAACGCTTGAAGCAAACGAACCCCTGATATTCTCAGAAGAACCGGTCATTGTGCTCGGGAAGATGAACTTTGACGAAAACGGCGAACCGACCAAGTTCATCGCAGATTCGATCAAGACAATCCGCGATGCCCGCAGGGACGCGGTCAATGCGGTGCACATCAGTATCGATCCGATCGGCATGGATGATGATACGCTCGTAAAGCTCAAAGCAGTCCTGGGAACGCATAAGGGGAACTGCCCGGTCTTCTTCCATATCGATGTCAACACAAAGGATAAACAGGAGAAGATCATCAAGGCTCACATTTCCATCGGCGTTAAACCTTCTGATGATCTCGTAAAAGATGTGGAGGACCTGATGGGAAAGAACAGCATCCGCTACACGCTCAGGGGCGCGTAGAGTCTGAAATCCACGCAAGATACGGTTCATGACCTTCTGTAATATCTAAGGTCACTATTTCAGGCAGCTCATAGGGGTGAAGGGAAAGGATGAGCTCCTTGAGCTGAGGAAAAAGTATTTTTTCCGTCTTCATGACAAGAAGAAGTTCGCTGCTGCGGCAGATCTCACCCTTCCACCTGTAAATTGATGTCAGAGACGGAACGATGCTGGCGCATGCTGCAGCTTTACTTTCAACGGCTGCCAGAGCAACTGTCTCAGCGGAAGCAGAATCAGGCACTGTGCAGAAAACAGTGATATACTTCATTATATTCTTTTCTCCGCCCACTCAGAAAAATCATTATCAGGAAATTCAAGCTCAAAGACCGCACCGTTATCGTATAGTCTGGAAAAGCCCGATATACAAAGGTGAGCGAGCAGCTCCCGTTCCTCCTCCTGTCAGGCGCGAGAGATCAATAGGAGTCCACCCTGACAAATTCTTTGATCAGACCGTACCCCTGCGACTTGCGGAGAATACCGTCGTTGACAGTACTCACAATAATTCTTTTCTTCTTGTACCGTGCCAGACCTGAAACAAAAAGCTGAGCAAGACCTGTCGCTGCAGTAGCATCGATCTGGCAGTCCTTCTGCATCGTAATGATGATATCATCATCAACGTTGAACTTCTTCCGGCCGATACCGGTCTGGACAGAGGTCTTAATACGCTCTGTAACATCCTTTAAATTACGGGTGGTGAGCGAACCGAGAATATGGAAACGCCCCGTTTCAAGAGCCGCATATTCTTCTGCCGGCACAGAGGGTTTTCCATCTATAAAAAGAGATGAACCGTCATTAAACAGAACCAGGGCCGGAGCGTCATTTTTAGTAGATATCACGGGGACTGAAAGCGATTTAAGCTTCTTCTCCAGTGTTGCTCTCGTCTCGATCTGTGAAATAAATCCTTTTATCATCATCTCGGTGCTTTTAAACAGCTCCTCACTCTTCTGAAACCGGACAAGAAAAAGTCGGGAGAAGGCGGCTTTGTCTTTTTTCAGCAGATCGATACGGGCATCAAACTGGTCATTTCCTGTTTCCAGCCCCTTGAAAAGAAGAGTGTAATCTCTTTCAAATTCTTCAGCCCGAGCTGCATCAGCTCTATCAACTACAATCAGCAGATGAGCCCTTGCCTCCGCATACTGCTGATTCAGACTGAGCTTTACAAATGTCAGAATAATGGTTTTAAGAAGCAGCAGCCGGTCCGGATCTGTTTCCTTGGGAAGCGACAGATCTGTCGAGAGATTGATGACGATAAAATAGGGAACACCGAACTCCTGCGACAGAGCAAAAAAATCCTGATGAAAGAAAGAAAGGCCCTTCGCAAGAGGTGTTTCTTTTCTCAGAGCTTCAAAAGTCGAAATGCGGGTGGGTGACTGTTCAGGCGAAAGAAAATGGGATGAAATCACTTCGGATATCTGAGTACGGAGAGAACCGTCAGGAAGATAGAGGAGTACTTTTTTGGAGTAAGTATAGAGCATACGATCCTGCCAATTTAGTATTGACAAAAACCCTTTTTGAGCGCGTTGTCAAGATATTTACGCCATGACTGAATTCAGACAACACAAAATCATTTCAACCCCAGAGTGCATCGTCTGCGGAGAAACTGCAGCCGTACATCTCTTTGAAAAACCGGGGGCGGACAGCAAACCCTACTCTCTGGTCTCCTGCATCAGATGCAGAACACAGTTTCTTCATCCCCGCCCGACGGAGAAAGAGGTTGCTCAGTTCTACGGGAGCGACTATTTTACAAAACGCACAGACCGCGGATATGACAATTATTTCTCTCCGGAGATCCGCGCAGAAATAGAACGGGTAATCGGGCTCAATCTTGAAGGGCTGCGATTTCCACGGTATGATGCTTCTCTTGAAAAAAACAAGAGATCTCTCGATATAGGATGCGCAGCCGGCTACTTCGTACATTATCTTGCGTCCAGAGGATGGGATGCTCAGGGCATTGATATTTCGGAACCCTGCACCCTGTTTGCACAGAAAAAACTCCGCCTTAAAGTCCTCAATGGAAACTTCCTGCAGACAACCTATCTTGAAAAATTCGATCTCATCACCATGTGGGCGACGATTGAACACCTTCATCATCCGGACCGGGTACTCAGAAAGATACGGCAGGATCTCAAACAGGGCGGAATGATCTATATCTCCACATGCAGATCAGGCGGACCATTCATGAAACACGCTGGTTCATTCTGGCGATACTATAACTTCCCCGAACATCTATACTTTTTCACTCTTCCCTCTTTAAAGAGACTTCTGAAGAAAAACGGATTCACGCCTGTAGTATCATTTACCTACGGCAGCGGATTCGGAAAACCGAAATCGACCGCCCGCAGAATTGCAGATTTCTGTGCACGGCACTTCAGAATGGGGGACATGATGGTGATAGGAGCACGCAGAAACTGATATGATCACAGCGAAAACAATTGAAGAAACACGAAAGGCAGTGCGGGAAGCCAGGGCAGCAGGCAAAGAGATAGGATTCGTGCCCACAATGGGCGCACTCCATGAAGGTCATCTCAGCCTTGTCAGCATTGCAAAAAAACATGCTGATTTTATCGTCATGAGCATCTTCGTCAACAGGATCCAGTTCAACGACCCGAAGGACTTTGACAAATATCCCCGTGACTTCGACAAGGATCTCTCACTTGCTGAAAAAGCAGGTGTCGATATGGTATTTCTGCCCGATGAAACCGTCATGTACAACAACCCGCTCACCTTTGTTGACACATCATCCCTCGACCGTTATCTCTGCGGAGCCTCAAGACCCGGACATTTCCGCGGCGTATGCACCGTAGTGACAAAGCTTTTCAACATTGTGCAGCCGGACACCGCCGTTTTCGGGCAGAAGGATATTCAGCAGGTCCGCATTGTGGAGAAGATGGCAGAGGATCTCAACATACCTGTGTCGATTATTATCGCTCCGATCAGGCGAGAAAATGACGGACTCGCTATGAGTTCCAGAAACATACATCTTTCAAACGAGCAGCGGAAACAGGCCCTCTGCCTGTCGGAATCACTCCAGACGGCAAAAAAGCTTATTGAGAAAGGTGAAACCTCAACAGCTGCTATCATCAGAGAAGTCGAAGCAGAAATAAAGAAAGGCAGTCCGGACAGCATCGACTACATTTCTATTGTCAGCTATGAAACACTGGAGCCGATAAAAACTCTCAGCACCAAATCGGTTCTGGCCGCAGCAGCGTTCTTCGGATCAACACGGCTGATAGACAATATGATCATTACTGAAGGGGATTCCATTCAATGAGATATCAGACCATACTCACAGCAGTTCTTATATCATGTATTCTTGTTTCATGCTCAAAAAACCTTCCGCGCACGCCAATGGAAGCTTTCTCCCAAACTGCTGCAGCTGTCACAGACTGCAATGAGAAAAGACTCTATCAGCTTCTCTCCAAAGAATCGAAAGCGCTGATAACAAAGAACGCTGCACTGACAAACAGGATGAATGAAAAACAGAGAAGCGCGCTTGCACAGCATAATGCGCTGCCAGACGGAAAACTCGACTCCCGAACCGTTTTAAAAAACTGGCTCACTCTGAATGCTGATTCAGACCCGATCCTCATTTCTTTCAGACGCTCGGTACTCATGATAGAGGAAAAAGACGGCATTGCAAAAGTGAGGATGGACAACGGCATCGAACTGAAATTTGTGAAAGAAGGGCTCTACTGGAAATTCAGCATCTGATAGATGTCCGGTGTGAGAATAAAAACTCAAATCGCTCATCACCTCAAAAGTTCGCTGACAATACGGGAAAGAGAATGGAACAGGAATAAATTATGGACACTTTGAATAACTTCTTTTTTCCTTATACAAAAATAAAAAAGAAGTTATTTCATTAGTATTTGCACACAAGACGGCTTTAAAAACGTAGTTTTTCAAACCGCCTTATTTGGACTTTTCTTTTTTGAGTTCACGGGGACATCCGGCAACATTCTTGCCCCCTTCCTGGGTTTTCTGGATCTGACGTTCCGATCTGTCGATCGTAAAACCGCAGAGAACCTTTTCGCCGAGAACGCATATATGATGTTTGCAGGTTTTACATACTGAAAGTTCCATGTTATATCCTCATACCAAAATCGCAGATGGGTTGTCCGCAGCCTGCAGGAAAACAGGCTGTTTTCCGGAGAGAGTGCACTATTACCGCGCCCGTTTTAGTGTCAATAAAATTTTAAAGCCTTATTCCTCATACATTTTCTCGATGGCAGCAGAATACTTCTCTGCCACAACGCTGCGCTTGATCTTGAGAGAACCGGTAAGCTCGCCAGAATCAATGCTCCATACATCATCCAGAAGAGTAAACTTGCGGATCTGTTCAACACGGGCGAAATCCCTCATAATATTCTCAATCTCACACGCGAAAAGAGCCTGCACATCGCCATGATTGATCATATCCCTGCGCCCCGAATAGACGATACCTTTGCGATTCGCCCATTTTTCAAGTTCAATAAAATCCGGAATAATGAGAGCTGACAGATATTTTCTCCGGTCCCCTATTACAGCAATATGCTCGATAAACCTGCACCCCTGAAGAGCAAGCTCGATATTCTGAGGTGAAATATTCTTTCCGCCCGCCGTAACGATGATATCTTTTATACGACCGGTAATAGTCAGATACCCGTCTTCGTCGAGAACACCAAGATCGCCGGTATGGATAAATCCGTCCTTTGTCAGAACCTCTTTGGTTGATTCCTTGTTCTTATAATATCCCATCATCACGACCGGACCCTTCACAAGAATCTCCCCCTCGTCCGAAATTGCAATCGTCGTATCACACATAGCAGGGCCGACAGTTCCTGGCTTGATCTTTCCCACCCGATTTACATTCGAGCAGGGAGATGTTTCAGTAAGACCATACCCCTCGAAAATATTGATGCCGACTGAAAGAAAGAACTCCAGGTCATTGATCGAGAGAGGACCGCCGCCGGAGATAGAGACTTTCATCTTATCAAGACCGATCTGCTTTTTAAGATACGAAAAGACATTCTTCTCAACGAAAGCCGCCTTCCATCCGAGAAAACCTTTCGGCTCAGTATTGGAACAGGTGTATGGAATGCACTGACGGCCGACTCTCATTGCCCAGGCAAAAACTACTCTCTTATAAAACGGCAATCCCGAAACAGTCGACTGAATACCTGCATGGATTTTTTCATAAAGGCGGGGAACACTTATAAGAATTTCCGGGCGGATCTCCTGCATATCCCGCTGTATTGTGCGGAAATGTTCTGCAAAAGCAACAGAACAGCTGAGCTGAATCGGAGTATAGTAGCTCGTCATACGCTCAAGAGCATGCGACAGAGGCAGATACGAAAGATAGCGGTCTCCTTCACCGACATAATCGCCGAAGACATCGACAAGCTGCATAACTTCAGAAAAAATATTTCCATGGGAAAGCATGACGCCCTTCGGATTTCCGGTTGTGCCGGAGGTATAAACGATGGTAGCACAGTCTTCAGGCTTCACAGAGCTGCGACGCTTGTCGTACTCCTTCCCTTTTTTGGACACAGCTCCCTTTTCCAGAAGATCGGAAAGAGAAAGAACACCCTTTCTCCCATTATCGCCATAGAAGGTGACAAGCGTTTTGAGAGAATGAAGCTTTTTCTTTACTTCAAGAACCTTATCCATCTGCTCTTCGTTTCCGATAAAACAGAGCTTCGCACCTGAGTGTTCCAGGACATACTTGGCCTCTTCAGCAGAATTGGTCGGGTATACTGGCACACAGATAGCGCCGACAGAAAGAGCAGCCATATCCGCAACCCACCATTCCCATCGATTAAATGAAAAAAGGCCGACGCGATCGCCCTTCTTCACGCCGCTCTCAATCAGATATTTTGCGGCTGAATCAACAAGATCCTGCATCTGAGTCCAGCTTTTGAAAACATATACTCCGTTATCACGATAATAAACCATAGGCCGATCCCCCAAACGTTTTGTCTGGAGATTGAACGATTCAACAACCGTATTCCCTTTATATTCTTTCTGCCTTGCAGCAAGTATCATGTCGCCTCCTTTTGCGGGTTTGCCGCAGAATTCGCCCAAAACCCGCGGGGGCGGGAAAAAATAAAGAACTTTTTTCCGCGCAATTTATAGACATGCTAAATTGAAAATGTCAGTAAATAGAAAATCAGCAATGCTTTCAAATATTTTATTGACAACAATCACCCTAACACCAACTCTTGCCGCGAGTTTCATTTTTCCTTTAATCAGCAGAGGCTGGGGAGCGGATTTCTTCAATAAAGAACCGTAATGACACTTCCGCAGTTTAATTGCGTACACGGATTCGATCGCCGTTCGGCGCATCGTCTATCGTATAAAATTCTTCAGTAATATCGAAAAGAGGGAATGTATGGCACTAACTCGCATGAGAAATATTGGTATCGCCGCCCACATCGACGCTGGTAAAACAACCTGTACAGAACGGGTTCTTTTTTACACAGGCGTAAACCGGAAAATGGGCGAAGTTCATGACGGCGCAGCAACGACAGACTTCCTTAAACAGGAACAGGAGCGCGGCATTACGATTATGTCTGCTGCAGTAACCTGCAAATGGAAAAACCACCAGATCAACATCATTGACACTCCCGGACACGTGGACTTCACCATCGAAGTCGAACGTTCAATGCGCGTTGTCGACGGCCTTATCGGTCTCTTCTGCGCTGTTGGCGGAGTTCAGCCTCAGTCCGAAACTGTTTGGAATCAGGCAGACCGCCACAAGGTTCCCCGAATTGCATTTGTAAATAAGATGGACCGCGTCGGCGCCGATTTTGCCGACGTCGTTGCTCAGATTGAAAAATACCTCGATGCAAATCCTGTTGCTTTCCAGCTCCCGATCGGTGCTGAAGAAAACTTCAGGGGTGTTGTCGATCTTGTAACTCTTAAAGCCTACGAGTATCCGGACGAACTCGACGTTAAAGAAGTTCCTGTTCCTGCTGAACTGGTTGAAGAAGCAAAAGCAGGCCGCGCAAAGATTATCGAAAAACTTGCGGATTTCAATGATGAAATCGGCGAACTCTTTCTTGCTGAACAGGAAGTATCAAATGAGCTCATAAAGAAAGTTGCGCGTGAGTGCACGATCAAGATGCTCATTACTCCTATTTTCTGCGGTACCGCGTACAAGAATAAAGGCGTACAGACGCTTCTCGATGCCGTTCTTGACTACCTCCCTTCTCCTGTAGACATCGGGGCAGTTGTAGGAAATGATATTTCTGACTCTGAAAAAACACATCAGCGTCATCCCAAAGAAACTGATCCTTTCTGCGCTCTCGCATTCAAGATCATCAATGACCCGTATGTAGGGCAGCAGACATTCATCCGTATTTACTCGGGAAAGCTTGAGAGCGGCACTGCAGTTCTCAACTCTACAAAAGACAAGAAAGAACGTATCGGTCGTATCATGCGTATCCACGCTAAAGACCGTGAAGAACTCTCAGAGGCGGGTCCCGGCGAAATCGTTGCCCTTGTGGGAATGAAAGATACAAAAACCGGGGACACGCTCTGCGATACCAACAACCCTGTTATACTTGAAACCATCCACGTACCTCCCTCGGTTATTGAGATGAAAGTTTCTCCCAAGCGTAAAGCTGAAGAGGAAAAGATGGGTCTCGGACTCCACAAACTCGGACAGGAAGACCCTTCTTTCCATATCCGTGTCGATGCAGAATCCAGTGAAACAATCATCTCCGGCATGGGCGAGCTTCACCTTGAGATCATGGTAGACCGCCTTAAAGTTGAATACGGCATTGAAGTCGAAGTCGGCGAACCTTCTGTTGCTTTCCGCGAAACAATCCGCAAGGAATGCGAACAGGAAACCAAGTTTGTCAAGCAGACCGGCGGACGCGGTCAGTACGGTCACACCGTCATCCGCTTCGAACCCAACACCGGAAAGGGCTTTGAATTTGTTGACCAGATCAAGGGCGGCGTGATTCCCCAGGAATTCATCCCTTCTGTCCGCAAAGGTCTTGAAGCATGTCTCGAAGGCGGTATTCTTGCAGGATATCCTATCCTCGACGTTAAAGCAGTTCTCACATTTGGTTCATACCATGATGTGGACTCTTCCGATATGGCGTTCCGTCAGTGCGCAGCTCAGTGTTTCAGGGAAGCATTCATGAAATCTGATCCGGTTATTCTCGAGCCTATTATGCGCATCGAAGTAACGACACCGGACGATTATATCGGTGATGTTATCGGTGACCTTAACAAGCGCCGCGGCAAGATTGAAGAAATGCGCCGCTTCCGCAAAGGCTCACAGAAAGTATATGGTTTCGTTCCTCTTATGGAAATGTTCGGTTACTCAACACAACTCCGTTCACTTTCATCCGGGCGCGCAAACTACTCTATGGAATTCGAAAAATATCAGCAGGTGCCTAAAGAAACGCAGGAACGCGTTGTCAAGGCTGCTGCAGAGAAAAAAGCTGCCAAGAACAAGTAAAATACAGTTCACCTCGAAGAAAAACCCCGCACTGCAGCGGGGTTTTTCGTTTTACCGCAGTCTTCCTACCCTATTACCCTGAAGTCATAGGCTTTAATCCTCTTCCCTTTAAACCTTTTCGTCTTTGCAGTATGATTGACGGCGACAAAGATATCTTTCCCTTCAACGCTCTTTCGCCGTACAACTTCAAGCCCCATCCCGAGAAATTTCGCCCGTACATCAGACATTCTGAATATCTTTCGGTAGAGAAAGAAAATTCCGACAGGGTCTGGAGATGTTCCGAGATACCAGACCTTTCCTTTTCCGACGCTGTTGACCGTGATCGCAGCTGAACCCTTGTAATGCTTTTTTGCATCAGAATAGCGAGCAATAACCTTTGCGGTGACAGGCTCAACAATATCAGCCCAAACCTCCCCTTTGGCAGGAATAAGGCCGATACGGATTTTTGTCTTTTTTGAATTGAGCGACTCAAACTTCCGGACGTGGATCCCTGCAAGTTCAGAAAACTCACCGGGAAGGATCTTAGCAATATTGTGATTTTTCATATCCCTTGAACCGGAACGCCATCCGAGAATAAGCGTTCCTCCTGCCCGAACCCATTTTTCAAGGCAGCGGACAAAGACAGGGTCGGCAATCTGATATAGCGGAAGGCTGATGATTTTGTACCTGGAAAGGTCGAGACTCTGTACACTCTTCACATCTGCATTGATGCCGAAAAGAGTAAAAGGAGCAAAGGAACGCGCCATCTCAAGATCATACCCTGCTTCCGCAAAAATAGAGATAGGAATATTTATTCCCTTTGACAGATACTGATTCTTTACAATGCGGGAATTGTCCCGGTCATAAACAACGCAGGCATCGGCCTTAAACGGCAGAGCGGCAAATCTGTTATACTCAGCCGAGCGATCACTGATGTTCTCCGTTATTGCAGCAAGCCGGTCATTATCCTGACTGTCAGTATCAAGAATACCGTAACAGAGCTGTTCCTGACCGGAAGCCGCCGTTCTCCATCTGAAATAGATGATTCTGTCGGCTCCGAGTGCAACGGCCTGATGTGTGAACTTTATCATCTCTTTTTCGGATGGCATATAGCCGAGACATGCATGCCCCTGAAAACCGGAAATCTGTTCAAAGACAGAAAAATTCCCTGTATCCTTCAGTCCTCGGATATAGGCGAGGACATATGAATTGAAATAGTAAGGGATCGGCTCTTCCATATCGCCCCAGACCGGGTAGTTGTCAAAACCGGGGAAATCCATTGTTTTCAACATTTCCTCAAGATCAATAACAGTGCCGGTCGGCGGAGCGTAGAGGTTTGTAGAAATCCACACATGTGACGGGAGATTTTTCCTAAGAATTGCAACCTGACGGGCGGCAAAGCCAGTCGCACTGTCAGACATGAACCGCATATAGTCGAGCATCAATCCCGGGTTCTGAAGAAGATGCATATCCTTTACAGGAAGCGGGATCTCATCAAAGGAGGAATAGGTCGTGCTCCAGAACACTGTTCCCCATGTTTCATTGAGAGACTGTAACGTACTGTACTTCTTTCCAAGCCACAGACTCCACTGTTTACGGCAGTGGGCGCATACACACCGATCCGATCCCTCATGTCCTATTTCATTATCAACCTGCCATCCTTCTATTGACTGATGAGAGGCATAGTGTTTTGCTACAGCCTCGACAATACGGTCGACGGCCTCAAGAAAAACGGGCGCATTGCTGCACGGCTGCCGGCGAATGCCGAAGGCACGGCGACCGCCCGAAGGATGCGTCTGCATGATCGAAGGATCGAGATCATGCAGCCAGACAGGAATCGTCGCAGTCGGTGTCCCGAGAATTACCTTAAGACCGTGCTTTGCAGCAAGGGCTATTGCATCATCAAAAAGAGTGAAATCGAAAATGCCTTCACGGGGTTCGATAATAGCCCAGGCGAACTCCATCATCCGGACAGTACCAGCGCCCATTTCTTTTATACGGGCAAAATCAGAATCCCATAGACTGCGGTCCCATTGGTCGGGATAATAGTCCACGCCGAATTCAATCGTTTTGTTTTTCTGTGTCATGACTTTCTCCACATCTCTTATATTTTTATTATTTATGCGCACATCGAAGGATCTCTTTTCCCTCTATAAAAAAATTACCGGCACAACGGAAAATATATCCGGTTAGTTTCCCCCTTTCACCCTCGCAATCCATTTTTCCCTGTCGACAATTTCAAAATCAGCAAACACAGAGGGGGCTTCCTTCTGAAGAATGAGCAGCATCTCCATGCAGATCCTGCGGATCTCCCATTGAGCATGAGGCTCAAGACGGATTTCAAACAGATGACGGAATTCGCGGAAGTTTGAAGTAAAAACGATCTCACTCTCGATCGCGTTAGGAAGCACAAAACGGGCATCTTCCTTGAGAACATTCATGGCCCGAAGTTTAGCATATGATTCACGGCAGTTTTCCATGCATGCACGGAACTCATCAAGCGCCTCCGCATGTGCTGCAATCGATGGAGGAATAATAAAATCAAATTCATCTTCTTTCACATAACGCTGCGATTGCTGGGAAAAGCTCGCAACGCGGTGGCGGACCAGCTGATGAGTAAAAGCACGTGAGCCGCCCTTTATACGGAAAGTCGCACTTGCATGTTCGAGAATAGAGAGATGTCCCCGCGCAACTGCTTTAGGGATAAAGTCTGCGGCAGAATTTTCCGTCATGCGATCAAAAGAAAGATAACAGGTTCGGCCCGCCTCTTCGATAATCTTTTCAGCCTGAGGAGTAACAGCGATAAGTTCAACATGCGGTGCAAAAATTTCCATATAAATACCCGGGAATAAAATCATGCGGACATAAGCCGTATCGGCAGTATTCCCCGGACGCAGAAAATGTCAAATTTATCTTGAAAATGGATTCCGGGAGATGAATACTCCTTAATGTCGGCACTTCTCCCTGGCATGAGGCAGCAATGACTGATATCGAC
>Ga0364874_10395_pt1 | contig 23745 bp, 32 predicted proteins | sample ExccelAu500001D4_2_FD_206922 | JGI IMG/M metagenome (GOLD analysis project Ga0364874, IMG submission 206922) | Enriched cells from Trout Bog Lake Hypolimnion, Wisconsin, USA - BchlTB.Aug07.5000.01.D4 | ecosystem: Environmental > Aquatic > Freshwater > Lake > Hypolimnion/Profundal zone | place... | reverse complement strand
GAGCCTCGTAAGCATAATAAGACGCAATTTAAGCCGTACGTCCTACTAAATTTGCGCGGTGGACTATTGGGTAACGCGCCGACCAATCGCCGATCGATGTTACAAGTTAGTTTATTGATGGGGCATACGGATCTAATCATTACCCTGGGATCCTATATCCATTTATCAGATTTTATTTTGGGCAGAATGGTTTACCGCATCGCTCCAAAACTTAGTGATAAAGCCCTACAAGCTTTGAGCAGCTACTCAGAGTCACACCTTGTCTTCCTATCAAAAAAAATTGAGAAGTATGAGAATTCGCAGTATATAAATGGTGAACTGCTTGACCGTATAACTGACCGCGCGGTATTAAAGGGAAGTCACGCCGTTAAGCCCGTCGAAACGCTCGTTATTGATTATCAAGTTCCAACTCCCGTCATTTCACCAAAAGGGGGCTTGGAGAGGTTGCAACATATCGCCAATGCATTGAATTCATTGACTGGCACCTCTGCGGGTAATGATGAAAGGTTTGATCAGGTTGCATTTGAATTTGGTTTGTCAAAAGCAGATCTGGAGAAATGGTTTTCTAGGAAAAAAGAATTACCCGCTACTTTATTTAATTTAAATCCGACTTCAACAAAGGGATCCCAATTGCTACGGGGGGAAATTAATTTACTTGCGGGGGATGCTCACATCTCCTTTGCAAAAAAGACATTTCAAGTATTAAGCGCGCTCTACAGTAAGAAGATGGAAGATTCCAGCAGAGATCTCACAACTCAAAAACACGTTCGCGAGTTTCTCGATAAGTATCCTGAAATCGCAGACCCCGAATCTTATTTATCTGTTCAAACAAGCTCTCTTTCAGATGCTAAGAAATGGGTTTGGTTTATTGAGGAAATGGGAATGTCGGAGGCGGTCGCAATTAATCATGACAGTACCAAGGTCGCCAATAGCTCCTCCCAAAAAATTCAAATTGCCTATTGGAAAAAAGGCTTAAATTGCGATGAGATTGTGGATTCGGGAGTAACTACCTTAGAGGGTGCTCGAGGGCGGGTTTGGATTGAACTGAAGTTAAGTAAGATCACGAATCCGAAAGAGAAATATACGAAAGTAACCTCTTTGTATGGAGTTAGATTTGTGCTGGCAATGCTTTTGGTTGTGGGACCATCTTTGCTATTGGAATAGTAGATGTTTGTAATCCTTTGGCCATAAGGAATTCTGATGAGAAAAATCGGGAATCCCATTGATATGATTAATGCCCCCAAAGACTCACTCGCCTAAATCGTCTTCATTATTGTTGATATGGCTAATGTATTGATGCTCGGTATACCCTATCAATGGCGTTATGTGCTTATTGTTAAAACAGCTTTAAAGCCTATTTGCACATTGCGGTCAAAGGAGCCACTTGTAATTATGTAAAAGGACCACCCATTGCGATCCAAAAGGAAGGCGTAACTCATATTCGGCGACTCCTTTTCAAACCATTGCAGACACTCAAAAGAGGCTATTTTTAGGGGATTGACCGGCCGAGCCCGGCCATAAAGAGACGCTTGTAAGAAATAAGCTTGCGCCCTTCTAAGGCGTAGGTCGCACGTTCGAATCGTGCTGGGCAGGCCACTAAATACAACCCACTAGTCTTTTAAATCAATGCTTTGCAGCTTATTTATGCAGCTTAGATCATGTTCCTCTAAGTTGACTAATATAGCTAAAACTTGTCCAAAACGCCAGTTTGTTGTCCAACTACTTGTCCAGATATTCTAAGTTCGCTTGGACGACCCCCCACGGGACCACAGGAGCAAACACCCCGGGGGCATGAGGACTCCATACACATACCTGCTGACAGGCAGAGTGCGCGATTTCATAATCGCCATTATCTGAGCTGTTTAGAGCCTCTAAAAAAGAGCTTCTCCAACTCAATTTAAATCTCAAGGGTTTTTGGGGATAGAACGCCTTAATTTGGCTAATAGACATGCATTACTATGGTCTATATAAATAATGTAACTAACTAAAGAGGGGTAATGGCATGAGAGGTCTTTTAATAGTTTTTGCCACCCTCCAGTTAGTAGGTTGCGCTGTAGGCGTAACTCACAGCCTTGATAGCGTAAATCCAAATATTAAGGCTACATCGGGTGGCGCCGTTGAGTTGGCGGTACAAGATAAACGAACTTTTGTAGTAAGCGGTGAAAAGCTGCCATCTTTTATTGGGCTATCAAGAGGTGGCTTTGGAAACCCATTTGATGTTAATACTACCTCCGGAAAAGCATTAGCCAATGATGTCTCGAAAGTGATTGAAAATGCGCTGACTAAAAATGGCATTAAGGTTTTATCTATAGAGATTTCTCCAAGCACATCGGAGGAGAAGGCTGTCGAGTTGCTTGCATCTACAGGCAATAAATCAATTTTCTTGAAGATAATTTCTTGGAAGTCTGATACCTATACTCAAACAACCCTTAATTACAATCTAGAGCTTGAAATACTTGATAAGGCGGGGAAAATTTTAGCGACCAATAGCGTTTCTGGAAATGAGTCGGTAAGCGGACCTTCTTGGACTGCTAAAGATAAGATTCCACCGCTATTGAACGATAAAATAGAGATGCTTTTTGCGGACCCTAAAATAGCTTCAAAACTCTAATTTTTAGGACAAATAAAGCCAAAGTTGCCATGAATAAAACATCACTAGAAACTATGCAAGAGCTTCTTCAAGAGCGCCTAGGCATTGAAAAAGAGAAGGTAACAACTGAAGCTTCATTAGAGGATCTTGGTATTGATTCATTAATGCAGATCGAGCTACTTTTCGACTTTGAAGATAAATTTAAAGTTAAGATACCCGATACCTCTACTCGACCAACAACAATTGGTGAACTGCTCAAGATTATTGAGCCATTCATGCCTAAAGATTAATCTCTCTGTTCTTTACGATGAAGAGACGAGTCGCAATTACTGGTGTTGGTTTAATTGATCCGCTTGGCGTTTCAATGGAAGGTTTTTTTGATCGCACCGTAAGAGGCGAGTCCTCTATCAGGCATTTCTCCACTCAAGACATTCCCGTTCCAATCTCAATACCAGCCGTTTTTTGCGCTTCTTTTAATGGTGATGAAATATTAGGCAAGCAAAGAACTATTGTGATGGATCGATTTACGCAAATGGGTGTTTGCGCGGCTTTTGATGCTTGGAAAAATGCAGGATTTGATATCAATGATAAGTCTCACAAACCTGATATAGGCGTGTCATGGGGAACGGCTCTTGGGGGCACCCGAATTTATGAGCAAGGCTTGCGCGAGATGTGGCTTAACGGAAGAGAGCGCCTACCGCCAGTAGCCGTTGTAATGGGAATGAATAATGCTTGCTCCTCTCATATCGCTATTCAGTTAGGGCTTGGAAATTCATCTCTAACTTATACAGTAGCCTGTTCGTCAGCCTCTGCTGCTATTGGAGAAGCCTATAGGCGTATTCGCAATGGTGAGGCTAATGTGATGGTTGCTGGCGGATCGGATACACCATTAATTTATGGCGTGATACGTGCTTGGGACGGCATGCGAGTCTTATCTCCCGGCGATGAAGCTACATCCCCTAACGCTTGCCGCCCATTTGATAAGAGTCGCTCAGGATTAGTTCTTGGCGAGGGTGCTGCCGCACTAATTCTGGAAGATTGGGATCATGCCGTATCTAGAAATGCACCCATCCTTGCTGAATTAGCTGGATACAGTTCAAATTGCGACCATACTAATTTAGTAAAACCTGATCCTACTGGTCAGATCGCAGCAATTTCACTGGCGCTTGATGATGCTGCTATTAAATCTGAAGATGTTGACTATATAAATGCGCATGGGACCGCAACTATTGAGGGTGATCCATCTGAAATAGAAGCTCTTAGAACTGCCTTTGGCACTCATGCCAAAGACTTGGCAGTCAGCTCTACTAAATCAACCCATGGACATCTGATGGGGGCATCAGGAGCAATAGAGGCGGTAATTACAGTTCTCTCTATAAAAGCCGGCGTAGTTCCCCCTACAGCTAACTTGATTGAGGTTGATCCTGCATGCGAGGGAGTACGTCATATTAAAGTAGACGACAATAAAAAAATGAATATTAAGTCGGCAATATCTAACTCATTCGCTTTTGGTGGCAGCAATTCAGTTTTGGTATTTAAAGCTCCCAAATAAATTTTAAAAAATATAGAAATGAATTGGTCAAAACCTTTTGGAGTTAAAAATTGGGCTGCTTGGAGTCCAGCAATCAAAACTAATGAAGAGTGGTTGGCTTGGGCACAAAATCCATTTTCACCAATAGGTAGCGAAAGCCCAAAAGTTGAAGGGATGCAGTCAATTAATAGGAGAAGGTTGAGGCGCCTAGGAAGTATGGCGCTAGAGACTACATATAGGCTGCCTGAAACTTCCGCCCCAATTGTTTTTTGCAGTAAGTATGGCGAGTCGGATAGGTGCTATGAATTATTGAAGGAATTAACCGAAACCGGTGTTGTATCCCCACAGTCCTTTAGTTTGGCTGTTCATAATGCCATTCCAAGTCTATACACTATTGATAGGAAAATTAACCCTAACGTCATCGCCATTTCGTCTGACGCTGAAGTACTATCAGCTCTATTGGAGGTTCAAGGCTTATTTGCATCAGGCGAAGAGATGGTGCGGATTATTGTTGCTGAGGATTCGGTTCCTGAAGTTTATAAACAATATTGTGATTTCGTTGGTGAGTCATATGCATACGCTGTTGATCTTGTGTCAGCGGGGGATATTTCCATAGGATTTTCCAATATCCAAGATAGCGATCCAATAGCTCAAAATCTATCCATCAATCTTAATGTGTTGCGCTTTCTGATAGGTGCTGAGAAGTGCTACGCTGAAAAAGTTAATAGCGTATGTTGGCAGCTGAGGAGGGGATAATTGCTAGATCGCTATTGGCGTATTTTTGCTACAGGGCTTTCTTTTGCCATATTTGGCATCGGTGGAGTAATCCTAACAATCGTATTAATTCCCGTCCTTCTTTTTACTAGCGATAGTGAGACTAGACGTAGATACGGTAAGAAGCTTTTAAAAAGAGCATTCAAGAGCTTTTTGTGGGGTATGCAATTCCTTGGGGTAATGGAGTTGCGAATTGAAAATACACGGTATTTAAAGTCTGGCGGGCGCCTTGTCTTGGCTAACCACCCCAGTCTTATTGATGCCGTTATATTGATCTCTCTAATTGAAAACCCTAATGGGATAATTAAGTCGAGCCTATTGAATAATCCAAGTATGTTCGGGCTGGCAAAGATTTCTGGTCTGATATGCAATGTAGAAGGTCCAGAGTTGATTCGAAAGTCTATAGAATCTATAAAGAGTGGCGATAACCTGTTAGTATTTCCAGAAGGTACAAGAACAAAAGACTTAAATAAAATAAGCTTTAAACGAGGGGCTGCATATATTGCAATAAAGGGGGGAATAAACATTACTCCAGTATTTATATCAACCTCTGAGCCTGTTCTTAGAAAAGATTTTAGTTGGTATGAGGTGCCCTCAATTAAGCCAATTTTTAAAGTAACTATTGCCGATGAAATTGAAGTTGCATCTAAAGTGCGCATTGATGGCGACTTAATCTTAGAGTCTGAGGCGCTGACTGAATATTTGGAAGAGTTATATCTGCATGAGCTTAGTTAATATGGAAGAACTTGAATTAGAGATTAAGAAATTAATCATAGATTGTTTAAATCTAGAGGATTACCAGCCTGATGACATTGAGTCTAAGGCACCTCTATTTGGTGATGGGCTGGGTTTAGATTCCATTGATGCTCTTGAACTGGGTGTGGCTTTACAAAAAAAATATGGATTGACTCTTTCAAGCGTGACCAAGACGGAAGGTAAGCACTTTTACTCTGTAGCGAGCCTAGTTAAATTCGTAGCGGACAGTAGAAATAAATAAGCATTAAAAAATATTCGCATAAAAATGGGTTTCATTTTTAATTTAACTGACAGAAATAAATGGAATTTTTGCTGGCGTTATTGCTGCCGATCTCTTTTTGGATATTCAAGTGGCTCAATATCCCGTTCTGGCTAGCGGGCTTATTTCTAATTCCATTCGTTTTCCTTAGGAAAAACCGATATTGGGGGAAATGGATTTCCCTAGCAGCAGGAGTTCTAGGTGCTGCATCTTTATTATCTCAGTCTCCTTCTTTTGTTTTCTTCTATCCTGTAATTGTCAATGCTGTCTTATTAACAGTATTTGCATCAAGCCTTTTTAGCTCCCAAACTATAGTTGAAAAAATAGCTAGATTTAAAGACCCTAATTTTTCTGACAATGAAATTCCATATGTTAGAAAAGTTACTATGGCATGGGCGATATTTTTTTTATTTAATGGATCAGTTGCGTTAGTGACCATATTTATTCCAGATAAAAGCTACTGGTCAATTTATAACGGTGCCGTTTCATATGCTCTTATGGGCATTATGTTTTTAGGTGAGCTTTACATTCGGCATAGGCATATAAAAAATGCCCGCTAATAAGTTATCCACTTTCTTGCTGGGAAATTTAGACGAATCTTTGATTACGGATGACGGTATAACTCTTGCGCGTCTTAAGAATGATGTAGCGAAGGCTCGTGGCTCTCTTAAGGCTATAGCAAGTCAAAAAATTGCATTATTTCACTCTGATGCATACATCTTTCTTGTGTGGCTTCTAGCAGCATGGCAAGAGGGGAGAAAATTATTAGTTCCCGTGGATAAGGGCATTGCTTCTAACCCTGAATTCGATGAATGGTTTAAGTTGGGAGAATTTGATGATCCTGATATTTCCACTTGGAGCGATCAGGCAGAAGAAAGTAATAAGCGATTTATTGCTATTGATCAAGAATTTGATGCTCTTGCAGTTTTTACATCCGGCTCTACTGGGTCACCTGTAAAAATAAGTAAAAAGATTTGGCAGCTAGAGAATGAGATCGCTGCTATGGAATTTACATTTGGGGAAGTTGTATCTAATGATGTGGTTTTCAATAGATCAGTAAGTCATCAACACTTCTTTGGTATGCCTTTTGGTATTTTCTGGGCTTTGTCTAGGGGGTCAAGGATATCAAGGGTCGCAATAAAAGGACCGCATGAGTGGAACTCGATAACTCCCCAAGTTTTAATCACCAGCCCATCATTTTTAAAGAGCGTTGCGGATACTACCGCACAGCACAAAAATCTTGGGTCCAATATTCAGTCCATATTTTGTGCCGGCGGTGTTCTTGATGCCGCCACTTTTTCCAAAATCAATGAAGTCACCAATACTCGAGTGGTTGACATCTACGGAAGCTCAGAAACTGGTCATATTGCATGGAGAAGTTCCCCAGATATGCCTTGGCAAGTACAAGCTGGCGTAGAGTTTAAGAAGCCAATTGAGACCGTACTTGAAATTAAGTCTAAGTTTTGCCCTAGCTATGAATGGTTTCCAACTTCTGATTTGGCAATACAGAAAGGCGATTCTTTTGAAATCCTAGGTCGGGCAGATCAAATTATTAAAATTGAAGGTACTAGAATTTCCTTAAGCCATCTAGTGCAGTCTATTAAAGAGTCTGAATTAGTGGACGACTGCCTCATCAGTGACTTAGGTAATGGTAGGAGGTCCCAGCTTGGAGGTGTATTAAAGCTTAGCAAGCTAGGGATTGAAACAGTTGAAGCTAATGGGAAGCTTTATTTGATTAATGCTATTAAAGATTCGATTAGAGGAAAAGTAATTTCAATTTCAATACCTAGACGATGGAGATTCGTAGATGAGTTTCCTAAGAATAGCCTTGGAAAGATTTTAAAAATAGAGCTTGATGATTTATTTTCAAGGGGGCTAAAAGCCCCAATTGTGATTAGTAAGAATTCCCACGAGCCGTCCCTAAGGCTGCTCCTAGATATGCCTAAGAGCTTACGGTGCTTTGAAGGTCATTTTGATGAATTTCCTGTAGTTCCGGGGGTTGCCCTAATTGAATGGGCGATCAAAAATGCCCAGAGCCTCTTGTTAAAAAACTGCATATTCTCTGGAATGTCTCAAATTAAATTTTTAAATTTTATTAAACCCAATCAACTCATTTGGCTTAAATTAGATTTTGACCAAACATCCTTGAATCTAAAATTTCAATATTTCAACGCCAATACTATTTTTTCAAGTGGAATTTTGAAGTTTAGGAATGCTGCGGCATGAAAATTTGTGCATTAATCCCTTTTTACAACCATCCCGATGCTATTGGCTTCGTAGTTGATCAATTATTAACTTATGATCTACATATTATTATTGTTGATGATGGCAGTACGCTTGAAGCAAAGCAAAGTCTTATTCCTCTATTGCAATCGCCTAAAGTAACATTGGTTACTCGTCCAAATAATGGAGGAAAGGGCGCAGCTGTAATAACTGGCATGCGGGAGGCGCTTAACCTTGGCTACACACATGTAATGCAGGTGGACGCTGATGGTCAGCATGATCTATCCAAAATTCCAGATTTGAGGTCCCTCTCTTTGCGGTTCCCTGAAAAAATTATCTCTGGAATGCCGGTTTATGACGATTCGGTACCAACTAGTAGAAAGTTGTGGAGGTATGCTACTCATATATTGGTATGGATTCATACACTTTCTCTTGAAATTCAAGACTCAATGTGCGGTTTTCGAATCTATCCACTTCGCAAAACTCTATCTGTTATTGATTCCGTCAAAAAATTTGGTCAGCGCATGGATTTCGATATAGAAATACTTGTTCGCTCACACTGGGCTGATTTGCACACGATTCAACTAGCCGTGGGTGTGAGATACCCGCTGGACGGAGTCTCCCACTTTCAGCTATTTAATGATAATTTTCTCATTACAAAACTACACATAAAATTATTCTTTGGGATGTTGGAGAGCTCTCCAAAATTAATCATGAGAAAGATATCAATTTGACTCACTGGGCAGATCTTAATGAGGTAACAACTTCTCTGGGAATTAGACTGCTATTTCTCGTATACAGGGTATTTGGCAGGCTACCCGTTTTAATTATTTTATATCCAGTAATTTTCTGGTTTTTTATTGCAAGCAAGGTGGCAAGAAATTCTTCTCTTGAATATTTAAACCAACTTTATCTTTACAGTAATGGAGCAACACCAAAACCAACTTCTATAAATGTTTTTAAGCATTTATATGCATTTGGTGAGTGCATATTAGATAAATTAATAATTTGGAGCGGTCGCCTCGACGATCTGGAGTACTCACTTGATGGTCTTGAGGGTTTTGATACTCTTGTTGGTAAAAAATCTGGCGCGGTCATAGTCGTATCTCATTTAGGAAATCTTGATTTTTGCAGAGCTATTGCTAGGCGATATCCTGATTTACGTCTAACCGTCTTAGTTCATACAACTCATGCGGTCAAATTTAATCAGCTATTGAAATCAATTAATCCAGAAAGCGCTCTAAATATTATTCAGGTTTCTAAATTCTCTATGCATGATGCGATCTTGCTTTCTGAAAAGATTCAGGATGGTGAATTGATAGCCATCGCTGGTGATCGCGTTCCCCTCCTTTGGGGGAATACTGTAGGCGTTAATTTTTTGGGTTCTCAGGCTAATCTGCCGTTGGGTCCTTATCTGCTAGCCAAATCACTAGGAGCGCCATTATTCTCCTTAACATCAATTAAGGTCGATGGACAGTATCAATTAGGTTGCAAGCATATTTGTGATTGGGATGATTTAGATAAAGTTAGCACCGCGGATGTGAGTGCTGCAGCCCAAACTTTTGCCACCGTTTTAGAGGATGGGTGTCTGAAGGCTCCGTTTCAGTGGTTTAATTTTTATCCTTTCTGGCAAATTAATGATGGTTTTTAATCTAATAAAAAAGGTACTCATTGCTTTTTTAATGCTATCCCCCGGATACGTTCTTGCTGATCAATTTCTCGATCAAGTTAAAAGTTCAATTAATAGCCCACCCATTACCCGAGGAAATTTCATTCAGCTTCGAACACTTATTGGCGTTAGTAAAAGATTAACCTCCGAAGGCTACTTTGTAGTTGATAAAAGCCGAGGGATTTTATGGATAACGGAAAAGCCAATCTATCAAACCCTTGCAGTTACAAGTTATGGAATTACCGTTAGCAATAAGAGCAACATATTGATGAGTCTTAGCTCACGTAACGATCCATCCGTTAGGTATGTTAATGAGTTATTGCTTGCAATTTTTTCAGGCGATATCACCTCTCTAGATAAGTTATTTACCCATACTGGAGAAATTACAGTCAATGGGTGGGCTATGGAATTAATCCCCAGAAATTCTGCGTCAACTGTATTTACAAAAGTAGCCATTTCAGGTAATTCTTCTGTTAATCACATTACCTTCACATCTAAAGAGGGTGATTTGACTGATATAACCTTTGCAAATGTAAAGCCTGTGGCTTCACTCACTAAAGATGAAGTCCTCCAGCTTCAGTAAGGCTTTAGCCTTAATTTTCTTCGCGCTTACCGCAGGGCTGGCAGCGTGGACTTTTTCGAATTTCTCTTTTATTAGCGGTCATATCGATAGCAATATTTTTTCTCTGCTTCCAAAATCGGAGAGAAATCCTGTTTCAGAAGAATTTATAAGTCGCATCTCTAGCAGTGGCGAAAGATCGCTGGTAGTTCTTATCACCTCAGACAATATTGACACTTCACTTGAGGCTGAAAAGGCATTTAGAGCATCAATAATGGGGTTGGAACTTACAAGCCCGTTGGCTGATGATAATTTTTCAGCCTATATATCCTTATTGAAGAATCACAGATCAAGCCTAATTACCGACGAAGATATTCATCTGCTTGATATCCAATCGTCGAGCTACTGGTATGACAAGGCTAACTCTTTAGCCTACTCAATGGGTGGCTTGCTATTACCTTGGGGTGATGACCCATTTGGGTTATCAAGTGATTGGCTTTATAAGCTTGGGAGAGCATCGAAGGTTCATCCTTATGGGGATAGTCTTGTAGTGGATAGCAATGGGATTAGCTACGTTGTCATTCCACTGGAAGCCAGTAGACCTCTAGGCTCAATACAAGATCAAAATATTCTCGCAGATGGTATTAATGTAGCAATTGCTGAGACAACCAATAAGTTCCGCGGGATTCGCATTCTTAGATCTGGCGTAGCATTTATAGCGTCAGATACATCAAAAGTTGCCAGAGATGATATATCCACCATAGGGCTAATTTCAGCAATCGCCGCATTTGTGCTTATCGCCTCTATTTTTAGAAGTTTCTACGCTATTGCGGTTGTAATGGCTACTGTTTCTATTGCATTTTTATATGCTGTTTTAGCTTGTTTGTTTATTTTTCCGAAGATCTATATTTTGACCTTGGCATTCGGAACGAGCTTGATAGGCATGTCTGTTGACTATTGTCTTTACTGGTTAACTGCATCTATTGACGATGACAAGAACCCCTTAGACCGCAGACGCTATTTATTGCCCGGTATGTTCCTAGCCCTTATAACTACAGCCATGGGTTATTGCCTGCTCGCTATAACCCCTTTTCCAGTCCTATCACAAATGGCTGTGTTTTCTATCGGCGGGATTATCTCAGCATGGTTAACGGTGATTCTTATATTTCCATACGTTAAAAATCTTAGATTCCATTCCAATAATTCGTATTCAATTCTGCGTTATATCAAACCCGGCTTTTTAAGCAATAGAGGTACCCTAAGATTGGTGGTTATTTCACTGGTGCTACTTTTGTCGCTTTATGGGGCATTTGCATTTAAGACGAATGATGATATTCGTTCGTTAGCTAGCTTTGATAAAGGCTTGGTTAACGAGCAACTAGAGGTATCTAAAATTCTCGATATACCAAGTCCATCTCAGTTTTTTATTGTTAGAGGTAGTTCTGAGTCGGATGCGCTTGATCACACAGAGACTTTGTCTAAAGATCTAGATCAATTGGTGTCTGCCGGTTATATATCCGGATACCAATCAATTACCCAATACTTACCTTCCATAGACTCTCAAAAAAAAGCCAGCGCATCTTATACATCGAAGAATAAGGAGGCGGCACTCCGTAAAATTGCTAAAGAAATGGGAATGAACCCCGAGTGGGTTAAGCAGTTGAATAGAGTCGATCCACCTTTAACTATGGCTGATCTTAAAAATCTCCCAATTTATAAGAAGTTAAGCTTTCTTTGGTTTGATTCAGGTTCCGGAACTAGATCAACTGCGGTTCTATTAATGGGGCTGAGGGGTCAACCTGCAGTAGAGGAGTTGGCGAAGCTAGCAAATCCCAATGTAACGTGGGTTGATAAACCTCAGGAAATTTCTCAAGTATTTCACCGCTATAGAACTCTTTTCTCATACATTGTTCTACTGGGCTACTTACTTACATTTATTGCTATTTATTTTAAATTTAAAAGTGAGGCATGGAGGGCTGTATTACCCCCGGTATTTGCCACTCTTATTACCTTGAGCATTCTTTCTATGATGGGTGAAACTATTGGATTGCTCTCAGTTATAGCTTTTGCCTTGCTACTTGGAGTTGGTACGGATTACGGAATTTTTCTTCTTCAGTATCCAAATGATAAGAAGGTTTTATTTTCAATATCCATTGCCGCATTGATGACCTTAATTTCGTTTGGTAGTCTTTCACTAAGTAGCATTCCTGCACTTCATAGTTTTGGCATTGCTTTGCTTTTCGGAATCTTTCTTTCGTGGCTCTTAACCATCTTTTTCGCCAGAAGGTCTAATGCCTAAGACTAAGATAATCGATCTATCAAAGCGAATGAGCGTATTTGCATGCTCAATTTCACTTTTATATTTTCTTGGCGGATGTGCATCGAATTTTACTGGTGAATCCATATCCTTGAAACTTGATGGATTGGGAAAGCCACGAGTTCTCATGATGCAGACTCAGGTTATTCGCGGTAAAGATTCTTACTCGATGGATATGATTGTTGATGTTTCAAAGGAAAGGCTTACGGTTGTTGGTTCATCATTAGGGCTTCGGGTCTTTACACTTTCTTATGATGGCACTAGGGTAGCGGAAGGCTTTGGTCTTGGCTTACCTTTTTATATTCCCAATCGTTTAGTTGTTGATGATGTGACGTTGATTTTGACCTCAAAAGAGATATTAAAGGATAGCTTGCCCGCGGGTTGTTCACTGTATATTGAAGATAATCTTGAAAAAATATACTGTGGAGACCAATTGGTGGTGAGCGTCAAAAAGATACAATTGACCAATGGAAATTCTGAAATCTTTTTAAATAGGTCTGTGCCTGAGTACCAGCTGAAAATTGTTATGAGTGAAGTGCAATGAATATATTTATAAATCATTACTCTTTAATTAGCGCCCTAGGTAATGGCGTTGACGTCACACGAGAGAATTTGTTTTCTGGCTTTAGTCCGGGAATGATTTCAACTGAAAAATATAGTCCGGGAAGAGGGCTTCAGTTAGGACTGGTTAATGCAGATCTTCCAGACCTAAATAATGTATCTCTTAAACATAGATCTAGAAATAATCAGTTGCTTCTAGCTACCTTCAATCAATTAAGAGGGAAATTTGATTCCCATTTCGGCGATGTCAATAAAGGTCGCATAGCAGTCATTATTGGGTCAAGCACATCTGGTATTGCTAATGAGGAGGCGGCATTCCCATATATGTTGGCTAATGGAAAGTTTCCAGACTCCTTTGACTTATCTCAGCGCTTATTTTGTTCCCCCGCTAATTTTTTGGCAGAGCAGTTAAATGTTACGGGTCCAGCTTATGGTATATCTACCGCATGTACTTCGAGCGCTAAAGCTATTGCAAGTGCTGCACGATTATTGCAATCAGGAATGGTTGATCTTGTAATCGCTGGTGGTGTAGACACTTTATGCAAGTTCACGGTTGCTGGATTCAGTTCTATTGAGTCTATATCTAAGGATCGGTGTAATCCACTATCAGTTAACCGTTCTGGAATAAACATAGGCGAGGGTTGTGCCCTGTTCTTAATGAGCCGTGAGGAGGGGGATATACGCCTTTCGGGCTGGGGTGAGAGTTCCGATGGGTACCATATCTCCGCCCCCGATCCCAAAGGTACAGGACCCTCAATCGCCATTAGTGGGGCTTTAAAAATGGCTAATAAAACTGTAAAGCAAGTTGAATATATTAACCTTCACGGTACTGCTACACACCATAACGACCTAATGGAAGCCAACTTAATAAATGGTTTAGGTTTTGAATCCTTAGTAAGCTCAACCAAGCCCCTAACAGGGCATACCTTGGGTGCAGCAGGGGCTATTGAGACAGCAATATGTTGTTTAACCCTGACTGATATAGGTAGGTTGCCGCCCCATGTTTGGGATGGGCATCAAGACCCAAACTTGCCAGCACTAAATTTAGCCTCATCTCTACCAAGCGCCCCGAAAGTTGTGATGACTAATAATTTTGCGTTTGGTGGAAATAATACGTCGCTTATTTTGGAGTCAAAGTGATTTCAGAATTATCACAAATGCTGCCTCACAGTGATCCAATGATTCTGGTGGATAAATTGATTTCAAGCGATAAGGGCTCTGCTGTAATCGAGGCTACTATTAAAAATCAATACCCATTTACAAGTGCAAGCATTGGAACTTGGGTTGGATTGGAGTTTATGGCTCAAGCTGCTGCTGTATTGGCAAAGCTATCAAATACCGAAGATACAGATAGAACAAAGCTTGGATTTTTGCTTGGTAGTAGAAGATTTATTGCCCATGTTCCTGAATTCATACCCGGTCAAAAGATCTCAATATCCATCAATATCGACCACGCTGGCTCTAATGGACCCATGGTTAACGCAACTGGGGTTATTAAGGACGAGGCTGGTAGGGTGATTTGTGATGCTTCACTAACTCTATTCGAGCCTAAAGATGATGCTTTATATTTGACTGCATGAAACTTAATAAAACCACCCTAATAACTGGTGCCAACAAGGGCATTGGTAAAGCTATTGCTTTGAGGCTAGCCTCCAACGGCTATGATTTAACTCTTCACTGCAGGTCGGGTATTGAGGAGCTAAGGACTTTAGCAAGCTCCATACAGAGGGAGTTTCAATCCAAAGTCAACTTACTGCAATTTGATGTCTCCAATAGATCTGAATGTAAGACTATTTTGGAAGGTTATGTTGCAGAATATGGTGCACCTTATGGTGTCGTTTGTAATGCTGGCATTACCGCTGATAATGCATTCCCTGCCATGTTGGGGGAGGAGTGGGATGGGGTTATCGATACCAACTTAAATTCGTTTTATAACGTGCTTCATCCCTTAGTTATGCCTATGGTTGCCACGAGAAATCCGGGGCGAATCATAACTATGTCCTCTGTTTCCGGAATTATTGGAAATCGTGGTCAGGTTAATTACAGCGCTTCAAAGGCTGGAATTATTGGTGCAACTAAAGCTCTGGCTATCGAGCTTGCAAAACGTAATATCACTGTAAATTGTGTTGCGCCGGGAGTAATAGATACCGAGATGATCTCTTCTGAGCTTGCTGAAGCATCTTTAAAGGCAATTCCGGCTCAAAGAATGGGCAAGCCCGAAGAGGTGGCAGCTACGGTTGCTTTTCTGATGAGTGATGATGCTGCGTACATCACAAGACAGGTCATCTCCGTTAATGGTGGGATGATTTAATTGGTTTATGAGTGAATTAAATCACTTAAATATTCACGTTGCAAATATTGACTCGAAATTTTCAAGTGATCTGTGCGAGAAATTAAAACTTAGCACTAGCAGTGAGCTTAAGCTATTGAAGCGATCTTCTACATTAGCCAGAAGGCAATTTTTAGTTTCAAGAGGGCTTGCTGCTTTTATTTTAAGTACTGAGTGGGGATCTTCATCTGTTGAGTATCTATTGGATGATTCAATGTCACCCCCATTAATTTCCCCTCCAAATAATCTGCATCTAAGCATATCTCACAGCAAACAATATATTGCTGTGGTAGTTTCAGCAAACCATACTGCAGTTGATATAGAGAATGCAGCTCGAGATCGAGATTATCTTGGGATTGCTAAAAAAGCATTTCACCCGAGTGAGTATGAAATATTAGAAAAATCTGAATCACATAAAAATCTTGAAGACGGCTTTTATAAAACTTGGACTCTCAGGGAATGTCTTTACAAGCTCGGTGAGTTAAGTAGTTTGACTGATCAGGGGTTTGATACAGAGAGGCAAATAAGAGATGGGGGATTTACCCCATTCTCTTATGCCAAAGGTGATATTTACTTAAGTTTAATTTCCAGTAAGGCAATAAATATAAACTTGATCAGACATGATTAAGGCGCCTTCTTAGCATCCTTTTTCATTTCCTCAACGGTCTTTTTTCCAAATGCTGAGGTCACTGGACCTTGGCATTTAAAGTCTAAATCAATAATGCCCATATTAGGAGATGCTGGATCTGATCTTAAGTTTTCTTTTGTAACTTCAATTCCACTAGTGCTTTTTTCAGCGCAGAATTTTTCAGCATGTTGGTAGGCGCGTAACTTAACTTTAGCCATATCACCGCGAGAAACATTGATTGTATAAAGTCCGTCACCTTTTGGCAGAACGCCAGTAGTTGTTGCGCATGCAGCAACAATAAAGCCTGCCGATAAGATTGAAACGGTCCTGATAATTGATAGATTCATTATGACCCCCTTGAAATCTGGTTTTACAAGTAATTCATCTTCAGTAACTCATCTTTTCATTGTATGTTAGATTTGTCTTAACTTTTATATATCACTAAGGTAGTTTTATTAGGCATGATTCTTTTGACCGGCGCCACAGGTTATATTGGCTCACACATCTGGATAGAGCTTTTGAAAGGGGCTTTTAAGGTTATTGGTATTGATAATCTTTCAAATTCAAGCCTCGAAAGCCTTCATTCAATAGCCGATATTTCAGGGGAAACCCCAACCTTTATTAAGGGGGATATTCGAGATGAAGAATTCCTTACTGATATTTTCCTTAAATATTCGATTTCACATGTAGTTCATCTTGCGGCTTTAAAAGATTCCAATGAGTCGATGAGTATGAAAAGTGATTACTTCGACGTAAATGTATTGGGTCTTGCAAAATTGCTTAAAGTGATGAGGGCATACGATTGCAAGAAAATTATATTTAGCTCTTCTGCAGCGGTATATGGCGAAGAAGCAATATCTCCAGTATCTGAGGCAAGCGCCCTCAAACCGTCTAACTACTATGGGGAAACAAAATTAGCAGGTGAACGTTTACTTGCTGAGGAATTTAATCGTACGCCAGCAATTAGTTCCGTGAGCCTAAGGTATTTCAATGTAGCTGGCTGGCACCCATCGGGATCACTATCTGAGTCCGCATTATCAAAGTCACATTCACTTTTCTCAGAAATTCAGAACGTGATTCAAGGTAAAAAAGAAAAATTATCTATATTCGGTGACGACTGGGATACAGAGGATGGAACGCCGGTCAGAGACTATTTACATGTTTCCGACTTGGTAAAAGGGCATTTAGATGCCATAAGACTTTTGGATATTATTGATGGCTTGTTCACGCTAAATCTTGGGTTAGGCATTGGACAAAGTGTTTTTGATGTTATTTCTGCTTATGAACATATTTCAGGCAGCCCAATACCTGCTGAAGTGGTTTCTAGAAGAGTGGGAGATATTGGCGTCAGTTATGCAGATGTCAGTGAAGCCGTGAGAGTTATTAATTGGCAACCAAAAAAGACATTATTTGATATGTGTTCAGATAGCTTTAGATCCTGCAGCAGGATTTAACTTTTTATTCTCAGCGTTATCTCTAGGCGTCTAACCTTGATTTATTACTTAGCAATTTTAAGAACGCATTGACCAAAAGATTCGGTGCCAGTTTTAAAGCCAAGCTCTAGGCACTTAGTTTTCGCTTGATCCATTGATGTTGAAGACAAGCTGCCAGAAGGGGTGGCTGGATTAATGACCGGCTTAGATGATTGATCAATAGAGGATTTTTTATCAACGCAGATAAAAACCAACTCAACGCGAGGAAAGTTCCCAAGAACATGCGGCGGTACAGACGACTGTTGTTGCAATACCTTAACGACTTTTTGCTCTTTTTCACAGAATTCCTTGGCTCTTCCGTCTGCATTTGATTGAACTGAAGCAAGAGATACAAATCCTGTAGAGCCATGCGAGAAAACTCGATATTGTTCAGCCCCGGTATTGTCCTCGGCTATTTTGTAAATCTCGCCGGGATAGGCGGCACCATCGAAGTAAGATTTAACTGCTGAAGCTTTTTGCACGGGGGGTGCAGATGAGCAACCCTGAAGTAGTAAGAAAGCAATTAATAGTGGGGCATTTAATTTTTTCACGGCTGCTCCTCGTATGGTTCTCTAGTAATCACACCCACTCTCTGACCAATGGGGGTGGGGCAATCAGGGCTCACAGACTTCTCAGTCCTATTCACAAAATCCTCATCTAGTGCAGCCCTAGTGAACTGCTGGGATCTCTCTAGTTCCTCTTGTTTCTGCTTGGCTAACTCTGAGGCTGGAATGACCTTAGCCTTAAGCAATCTATCGTGCTCTATTTGCTTGTAAGTCTTGGTGGCTATCTTGCCTGAGCATTCGAGGTCACTCATTTATTTCTTATTTCTATTACAGAATTGGGGTCGCGATTAAGCGGCTGTGCTGTAGAGCCATGTGGAATACATTTGAACTGAAGCTCGGTATACCCGAGTACCCCCGGTTTAGCTGATGATGTTGTGACATGCAGTGTCTCAACTTGTAAACCTTTGTTAACGCAAAAATCATTTGCTTCTTTGTAGACATCAGCTTTATTGCTCAGGGAAACACCAAGACCGGGCATACCATCTTTTTTCCCGATCATATAAGAGTCTCTGTCCATTGGTATCACTCCAGTACTTGAGCAGCTTACTAAATAACCGATAGAAATAAGTAGGGGAATCAATAATTTTTTCATGTTCAATTTAATATCGCAGTGCAACGAAAGTTAACTGTGGCAGAAGCAACTTTCCCAAAACCCCCAGCCACTTCACTTGAGTCGATAGTATCAACTTGTTTATTTTGTTTTTTACAGAATGCAGCCGCCTCTTCTTGCGCTTTATATAACTGCATTCCTGATGATGAGTTGCCTAATACACCCTCTGCGGCAACCATGTAGGTGTTAGCTCCAGTCGAGACAACGCGACTTACATTTCCAGCGCAACCTAGCAGCAAATCAGTAGTAAAAAGAAGGACTATTAGGAGTTTCTTCATGACTGTCCTTGGTATATATCTTAATATGATCATACGCCGTTATTGCGGCTAAAAATAGCCATTGCATGGGCTCTCTGGGGCGTAGAATAGTTCTAATACATATAAGAAAACGGTTTCTAAATGCTTTTTGCAATATTCATTCTGTTACTGATAGTTTTTTTTCCACTTCTGTCCCTAATCTTGGGTGTGGGCATTACCGCCGTAATTGTGAATTATTGGTGGGTGATCTTATTGTTTGTTGGCATCTCTGGGCTTCTTAGCTACGGTAGAAAGGTAAACGAGAGGGAAGCAAGAGAAGAAAAAGACTTAGCGCAACAGAATGCTCTTATAGAAGCAATAAAACCCACGAGAGTTGAGCAACAGGCGAAATTAGCCTATACGGGTGAGTCTAATTTAGAGAATGATTCTTATATCCTTTTCCTTGTGAAGAAATACGCAATAGAAAAAAATGATGTTTTAGGGAAGTATGTCCTCAAGGAAAAGCTATACGCATCCATAGATGATGCCCTAAGAGTAGGCGATGAGTTAGAGCAGGCTGACCAAGAGAAAAGGCGAGAGAGTCTTGATAAGTCAGCCCTCAAGGCTGAAGAGGATGAGCAGGCTTATCTAGCGATGCTAGATGCACGCAAAGCTGATAATAAGAAATTAGTTATCTTGGCAGGGCTAATATTTGTAGCCGTGCTCGCCTATTGGATGATTTATTTACGCAATGAGCCATCTAAAAATGCCTATGAGCCCCTTGTAATTCGAGGCGTATTAGCATTGCCAATAGCTCCAAGTTTTGATTGCACGAAAGCTCGCTCACCCACAGAAAAACTAATCTGCTCTGATAGTGAATTAGCCGTTGAGGACAATGAACTATTCGAGCTATATAAACAGGCGAAGGCTAAGTCAAATGACCTAGCAGCCTTTAAGGCTGAATCAGTGGATGCGTGGAAGGCAAGGGAGAGTTATTGCCACGATAAGGAGTGTCTATTAGATTGGTATTCCCATAGAAAAGCCTACTATCAAGATACCCTACAAAAATGAGTGATATTGAATTCCTCTCCAAGCTAAACCCAAAACGGCTAACGAGCCTAGGCGAAGACCATAAGGCAGAGCAAAAGCAAATCCTTGAGGATCAAGCGTATTGGGTTAAATATGGCACTAATCGCCCAAGAAGTGGATCGCCTAGTAAGACCGAGCTCATTGAGCAATTAAGCTGTGAACGATTTCCTGAGGATGACTGCTGATGCTTTTAAATAAATATGCAAAGGTCGCTTACAAAGACTTGCCCGCTAAACTCCAAGAAACTTACAACTTCCAAAAGGCTTCAGCCATTCTTGCTGATTTCGGCTTCATTACCAATCTATTGAAATATGACTGGCTCGGCGCTGACTTTTTGGCTCAGCATAAGGATGGGGATTGGCTGAAGGTGCAGTTAAAAGGTAGGCTTACCACTAGCCCCGAATACGAAGGCAAAGATCTTTACATTATGTTTGAGGACAAGGATGAGGGCGAGTGGTACTTGTAGGGGTGGGATTCGGCATGTTATTCCTGATAAAGGTAATTATGAGGACAAAAAATGAAATTACTAACTAGTGTTTTTGAGAATTATCAGGAAACTAAAAAATTAACCAATGGAAGGGTTAAAGATATAGGTTCCCCCGCACAAGTCGCATTGACTAGGGGGATATGAATTAGGTGCTATAGCTAGCTTTATTTATCATGCAGATACTTTGCCAACAGAAGACCAGTTCGCTAAGAACTATGCTGATTTACTAATCGCTTATGACCAACTCTTCAATTTGGCGGGCACGAACTTAATGTCTTTGCAAGCCCTGACTGATTCTGAATTTCAGTCTGAGGTTGAGGAAAGTCTAGCAATAGCAGATTCTGAGGTTGATTTAGCTGATATTGAAGGTCCTGAAAATAAGCCGGCATTACTCCCATCTGCTGCAGGCACAAAATATAAAAGAGATGTCAACAAATCTAGGAAAGCTATAAAACGTTCGGGATACACCTGTGAGGTTGATGCAGCCCATGAAAGTTTTATTTCAAATGTTACAAAAAAACAGTACTTAGAGGCTCATCATTTAATCCCAATGGCAGAACAGGAGAAATTTGAAAATAGCTTAGATATTGCCCCCAATATAGTGTCTTTGTGTCCAAATTGCCATCGTTTGATTCATCACGGAATTTATACTGAAAAAACTAAGTTGATTAAAGCGCTATTTTCTGTAAGAACAGTGGAAATAGCAAAGAAGGGGATAGACATCAAAGAAGTTGATTTACTAAATGTCTATAAAGGAACGGTAGAAGAGACTGATTAAGGCGCGCGCTACATTCCTTTACTTAAAGCTTTCTTAGCTTTCGATTCTTGTTTCTTAATACCCCAGTTTGTAGAGGTTGTATTTATGCAATCTCATAATTTATGTCTTGAGTTATCCATGCTTCAGGCGTAACATTTATACATACATCAAGAGTTGGGGTCGATTCCCCCGCCAACCTGCCAGTCTCGGCAAGGTGGTACTGCTAGTTAGCAGATGTGGCTACTCAGGTAGCAAACATGCGGACATCGACCCACCTTTTTGAACTGACCCCCAAAAGTTGGACACCAAGTCCAACCAAGGGGGTTTTGTTTTATGAGCAAATACAGTACGCAGTTCAAGCTAAAGGTAGTTAAAGAGTATTTAAAGTTTGGCGGTCTTAGGAGGATAGCTAATCTCCATGAGATTAATACTTCTGATATCCGTAATTGGACTTTAGCCTATCAAACACATGGCTTACGCGCGTGCGCGAGCTGTTCTTTTTGCCCTATGGATAGTTACTTCATGCGCTATTCATTTTGTCTAACTTATTAAGTAGCGTCTCATGGCACGGGTGTGTATACCTTCTAAGCATTGCCAAAGTCCTATGTCCGCTGATGTGGGCTATTTCCATCACATTCAACCCCTTATCAGATAGTCGACTGAGTGCCTCATGCCTTAGATCATGAAAACGTAGACCTGCAAATGGGTTCTGTGCCCCTATATGAGCCTTTGCTGATTGCCTTACCGCTTTAGCAAAGTGTCTTCTGATTGCCCAGCGACAATATTCGAAGACCAGTTCATCAGTTTCCTTGCTAGAGAGTTGCTCTAGGACTTGTTTTGCTCTATTGGTAAGGGGTACTTGTCTGGAGTCTCCATTTTTAGTGTGTCTTAGTAAGACCCTGCGATTTGCAAAATCCACATCCTCCCAGCGCATCGATAGAATTTCTCCCGAACGCATCCCTGTTTCAATTGCTATAACAATGATGTTGGCAAGATAATCTAAGCCATTCAAATTGCAGTAGGAGAGTAGTGTGCTTTCTGCCTCTATTGAGAGCCTCTTCATTCTTCCTTGGGGTTCAGACATGCGCTTAATGCCCACAATTGGGTTAATCAGCTTTAATCCCCATTCATTGCTTGCAATTTGATAGAGCTGGGATAGGGCATTCAGATAATGATTCACAGTAGAAGCTGCACGTCCTTTAGCCAGCAAATCATCCTTGAGCAAAACAATATCTTGCTTACTAATAGCTGAAAGACTTTTACCTTCCCAACGATTGGCTAGGATATTAAGGATTCCCGATTCAGTCTTGTGGTTGCCCTTGTGAATCGAGTGGGCAGGGATGTACTTCTCTATGGCTTCTCTAAAGGTCACTCTGAGATTGACGTGGTTCTTAGTCTCCTCTTGATAAATGCCTAGCTCAAGCTGTGCTTGAGTCTTTTTGAGCCATTCAGCAGCTGCTAGCTCGCTTCCAAAGGATTTGGTAATCGATTTCTGGTCTTTACGAAAGATCCGCACTCTAAATGCGTTGTTACGCTGGGTAATGGAAGCCATTTTTGCTACTTTCTTGTCCAAGTTGTTGTCCAAGAACACGATCTGGCTGGAAAATAGCTGCTAATTACTGATTTAATTGACTCTGCTCATGGGTCCAAACTTGGCAGGATTTCCCTTAAAAAAAGTCGTCGGATCTTAGCGCACCTGCTTTGGGAGCAGGGGGTCCAAGGTTCGAATCCTTGTACTCCGACCACCAACTCTATTTAGTTCTAGATAGTAGCTTCAAATCCAGCATTTATCTGCCCATAGCTCAGCTGGATAGAGCAACGCCCTTCTAAGGCGTAGGTCGCACGTTCGAATCGTGCTGGGCAGGCCAAAAGCCTGACTGGCCCATGAGACTGCCACGTATCGGTGAATAGGGAGGGTGGCAATTTGCCACTTTTGCCTCATAATCTACCGCAATCAATTGATTACTCGATTTAGGAATATTGAGTTCATTTACCAATGGGAGCCGGAATGGCTGAAAAGAATCAAGAAACTTCGACTGATAAAGCTGCCACTATTGGTGTGGTGTCTACACCTCAGACGAAACATAAACTCAGTGTAGGTTTAGTGATCAGCTTGGTCTTGGGCTCCGCACTCATTTCTATTTTTTATGCAACCTCATCATATAAAACACAGACTGAGAATGTTGTCGAGCTAGCAGACGGCCGCTCTAAACAATTTGAGGTGGTATTCACAGAGCTTAAGCAAGCCAGGTTTCGGGCGATGGGCATTGGTGCGGACACCTTATTGCGTAGCAGAGTTACTATCGATCCCTTCATCAAAAGAGATAGATCT
>Ga0364874_10198_pt3 | contig 23815 bp, 15 predicted proteins | sample ExccelAu500001D4_2_FD_206922 | JGI IMG/M metagenome (GOLD analysis project Ga0364874, IMG submission 206922) | Enriched cells from Trout Bog Lake Hypolimnion, Wisconsin, USA - BchlTB.Aug07.5000.01.D4 | ecosystem: Environmental > Aquatic > Freshwater > Lake > Hypolimnion/Profundal zone | place... | reverse complement strand
CGGTTGAGGTTTTAAACGATACCAATAAAGAGCTGATGAACTTTTACAAAGTAGTGTAAAACGACTTTGTGTGCCTTGAGAAGGAGGTCAGAATAACCCTCCACAGTCGCCATCTGCACCGCAAAGCTTCAGTGATCTACAATAACCCGGATATGTTCAGCGACATCAAACGCGCCTGGGCGGTCTGGCTGCTGAGCAGTCAAAGCTTTTGTTCGCAGTTGGACGGCTCATTCGGATATGATAAGTCTAAAAATACCACCACAAAGAAGATCATCAATAAACGCGACAGCTTTACGGAAGGCCTCGCGATAAGGCTGCAAAACGTTCAACTGGAATGCGCCGATGCCTTGTATGTCATCCGAAGCAGGGATGGCTTAAATAGCTTCTTTTACTGCGATCCGCCCTATTTCAACAGCGACTGCGGACACTATAACGGCTACACCGCACAAGACTTTGAAAATCTGCTGATCACACTGAGTAAAATTGCAGGGAAGTTTCTTTTGTCTTCCTATCCGTCTGACTTGCTGATGAAGTATGCAAAGCAACATGGCTGGCATATATGGTCGGTTGAGCAAAATGTAACAGTAAATAACCGCAGCGGGTATATGAAAAAGAAAGTTGAAGTATTAACGGCAAACTATCCGATAAGTTAAAAAAAAAGCCCGGACAGATAAAGGCGCCAACCATTCATCATAACAGAAGCAGCCCGAAAGCTGCCTTGCGTCCGGGCTGTACCTATAATGGGCAAACAAAGCCGTTTTCGGACGTTACGATGAATGGTTGGCGTTGCAAATGTAAATAAAAACGGCTTTTAAAGATGATTTAAAAGCCGTTTAATTGATATATAATTGTGGTGGATATTACAGTAGTGTGTTTGCGAAAAAAGTTAAAAAAGTGCAGCTTTGGTTTTGGCTATGTGTAGGTTTGGTTTTTGCGATTATACAACAAACAAATAAATAGAGGGTTTACACAGGGTTTACACTTTTTCAAATATTTTCATAGTATTAAATTGATAATCAAGTATTTATAAAAACACAGGGTTTACACAAACATTACCTTTTTTGCCAAACAATTAAGTGTTTTTCAAATGCAGCTGCCTGCCTTTATAAAGAGATAAGAAGAATTAGATAAAACCTAAACCAGCACAAAACGTTGCAGATCCATTATTTTTTAAATTGATTACAAAAAGATGAATAGGAAGATTGCACTTTAATAACGATTTTTGCGTCTTGTCTGCGGATCACTAAACATAACAATGACCAATGACCAATGACTAATGACTAATGACCAAACAGAAACAATAGTTGCCCTTGCCACGCCAAACGGAACCGGCGCAATTGGTATTATCCGCCTTTCGGGACCGGAGGCTATTACTATTGCCAACAGTGTTTTTAAAGGCAAGGATCTCACCAGGCAGGCATCCCACACCATTCATTTAGGCAATATTATTGATGACGGCCTTGTTTTGGACGAGGTATTGGTTTCGCTTTTTATAGCTCCGCGTTCGTATACAAAAGAAAATGTGGTAGAGATATCATGCCATGGTTCTGCCTATATTATCGAATCCATCATAAAACTGCTCATTAAAAAAGGCGCGCGTTCTGCAAAAGCCGGGGAGTTTACTTTGCGTGCATTTTTAAACGGACAACTGGACCTGTCGCAAGCCGAAGCAGTGGCCGACCTGATTGCCTCCAACTCAAAAGCTTCACAGCAGGTGGCTTTACAGCAGCTCAGGGGAGGCTTTAGCAGCCAGTTGCAATCCCTGCGCGATCAGTTGGTGCAGTTTGCCTCCTTAATTGAGCTGGAGCTTGATTTTGCTGAAGAAGACGTTGAGTTCGCCAACCGCGACCAGCTAAAAAAACTGATCCGCGAGATCAACGGCGTAATAGGTAACCTCATACATTCGTTCGAACTTGGCAATGCCATAAAACAAGGGGTAAATACCGTTATTGCCGGCCGGCCCAATGCCGGCAAATCAACCCTGCTTAACGCATTGCTGAATGAGGAACGTGCCATTGTAAGCCATTTACCCGGCACCACGCGTGACACCATTGAAGAAGTATTAAACATTAATGGCATCAATTTCAGGCTGATAGATACCGCTGGTATAAGAGAAGCTACAGATGCCATTGAGCAGATAGGGGTACAGCGTACCATGGAGAAGATCAGCCAGTCGGCGCTGCTTGTTTACCTGTTTGATGCAAATGAAATAACAGCAGACGAACTTAAACAGGATATTGAAAGCCTGCAAAAGCCGGGGATAACCATGCTTGTTGTTGCTAATAAAGTTGATCTTTTGAGTCCGAAAGTCCGAAAGTCCGAAAGTCCGGAAGAAAGATATAAGATATCTGACGTTGAAGTTTTTGGGGTCTCGGCGAAAGAGAAACTTCATATCGAAGAGCTTAAGCAAAGGATTTACGGTTCAGCTATAAAAGATCAGTTGACCGGAGATGAAACCCTGGTAACCAATATCCGCCATCTCGAAGCTCTGCAAAAAACTGAAGAGGCTTTAAAAAGGGTGTTAAAAGGCATGGATACCATAACTTCCGACTTTTTAGCAATGGATATTAAACAAGCCCTGCATTATCTCGGCGAAATAACCGGTGCAGTTACCACGGATGATTTGCTGGAGAATATTTTCAGTAAGTTTTGTATCGGAAAATAACTATTTATCGTAAAGTAGAAATAATGATCTTTTGGTCTCCTAATAAGAATTGGCGGGTATTAAGAAATTAAACATGATGTAAAAGTTAGTTTTTTGAAATATATGCTGATAGCTTGTTCCGTTGCCAATAAATCATTAAATTGCGGAATAAGTTTTAAAAGAATGCGTAAACCAATCACAATTTGCTCTTTTATTGTTTTCTCGGCGTTCAAATCGGTATTGGGTCAGTCCAATTCCGACAGCATTAATTACCAGCAATCCGTTTTTAATATCGTTAAACAATTTGACCAGGGGATTGGTGAGGAATCGAGATTGTATAATGGATTTGTCCAAAATCAATATGATCCCGGTATAGAAGGTAATGCTTATTTAGATGACCACGATGGCTGGTCGACAGGTTCGGTTGATTATGACGGAGAGACTTTTGAAGGTGTGCCCATGCGCTATGATATATATACCGATCAGGTTATTGTATTACTGGATAGCCGAGGTTTGCCATATCGTTTGGTAAAAGACAAAGTAAAAAACTTTGATCTTCGCCGACGTCATTTTGTACGGATACCTGAAAGCGAAGAGGGGATAACGGGCGGCTTTTATGAGGAACTATACGGCGGTAAATCGCAGGTGGTAAACAAGCTGGAGAAAAAACTCATGACCAACAAGAGTACTGCCGGAGTCAGCCGGTATTTTTCCCCGGTTGATGATTATCAGCATTATTATATAAAAAAAGGCAGTAAATATTACAGTGTAAGCGGACTTGGTTCTGTGCTGGAGGTTTTTAAGGATAAAAAAAAAGAAATCAAACAATTTATTAAGGACAGTAAAATACGATTTAATGAGCTCCCTGAATTGAGTTTGGTCGAAATAGCCAGATATTATGACCGTTTAACTAATTGATATGAAGAAAACTTTACTCCTTATCCTTTTTTTAATTACCGCCAAACTTTTATTTGCACAAAATACCGTCGGTAAACTGATTAGTGCAGATTTTAAAAACGCCAATATTGATCAGTTTGTAAATGATCTGGAAGCAAAAAGTGGTTGTCATTTTTATTATGACCGTGTGCAATTCGATAGTTTAAAAGTTACCATTCAGGTGACTGATAAAAGTCTGTACTTTATACTTGACAAAGTTTTGCAGAATACTGTTTATCATTTTTCAATTGTACCGTCAAAAATGCGGGTTTACCTAACGACACAAAAAGAAATAGACACAGCGATAGCGCCCGGGTATTTTAATAACACGGATAGCGCCATACTTAAGCTGCGGGCAGGCAAAGTGGCATTACTCACGGAATATGTACCGGTTAAAAATCTACCTGTAAGTAAATCTACCTTAGAGAGTAAAATTTATGAGGTGGGTATTAAAACGAATGGGATAAAACCTGGCAATTCAACCATGTCGGGTTATGTAAAAGATATTAAAACCGGAGCGCCGGTAACAGGCGCAAGTATTTATGTTGTAAATACGCATATAGGGATGATTACTGACAGGTTTGGTTACTATTCAGTTTCTCTTCCGCGCGGAAAACAAATATTGGATATTAAGGCCATTGGTATGAAGGATACACGCCGCCAAATTATGCTGTATGCTGACGGTGAATTAAATATAGATATACAAGAACAGGTTACGGTACTCAAAGAAGTGCAGGTTTCCGAACGAAAAGTAGCCAATGTGAGAAGCACGACATTAAGCGCTACCCGCCTGGATATAAAAAATATAAAACAGGTGCCGGTTGTTTTTGGGGAGGCGGATGTATTAAGAATAGTTTTAACCCTGCCCGGTGTACAGGCAGTCGGCGAAGCTACCACCGGATTTAACGTTCGTGGCGGAGCAGCCGACCAGAACCTGATCCTGCTGAACGACGCCACCATCTATAACCCGGCCCACTTTTTTGGGTTCTTTTCTGCTTTTAACCCGGATATTGTGCAAGATGTTGAATTGTATAAAAGCAGTATTCCCGAAAAATTTGGCGGCCGTATATCATCTGTTCTGGAAGTTACCGACCGTGAAGGTAATAAAAAGAATTTTACGGGTTCGGCGGGCATTGGCTTATTAACCAGCAGGTTCAATATTGAAGGCCCGATAGTGAAGGACAAAACATCATTTATATTTGGCGCCCGAACAAGCTATTCGGACTGGCTGCTGAATTTGTTACCCGAGGCTTATAAGCATAGCCACGCCTCGTTCTATGACCTTAACCTGGATATCAGCCACCAGATCGATAAGAATAATAGTATCTATATCACTACTTATGCCAGCGACGATAATTTCAGGCTGAACAGCGATACGACGTATAATTTTCATAACAAGGACGCGAATATTAAATGGAGACATAACTTCAACAACAAGCTTTTTGCTGTTTTTACTGCAGGGGATGATAATTATGGGTATGATATATCAAGCAACCAGACTCCTGTAAGGGGGTACAAGTTAAATTTTGGCATTAACCAAACTTATGTGAAAGCTGATTTCACCTATTATTTAAATCCTAAGAATACCATTGATTTCGGAATGAGCTCTATTTATTACAACATAAATCCGGGTGATGATGAACCCTATAGCACGGCGTCCCTCTTGGTGCCTGATAAAGTGCCCGGCGAACATGCGCTGGAAAGCGCGGTTTATTTTGGCGATAAATACGATATTACACCTGATTTATCCATTAGCGCGGGTTTAAGATATTCCTTATATACCTACCTCGGACCACAAACGGTTGATCATTATTTGTCCGGCGTGCCGCGCATTGCCGCTAATGTGACCGATAGTACCACTTACGGTAAAAATAAAGTGATCAATACCTATTCAAAACCTGAAATAAGGATATCGGCACGTTATAGCCTGAGTGATGATCTGTCTGTAAAAGCCGGCTATAATACACTTGCTCAATATATTCACTTATTATCAAATACCACAGCTATATCTCCCATCGACGTTTATAAGCTGAGCGACCCCAATATTAAACCGCAATACGGCAGCCAGGCTGCCCTCGGACTCTATAAGAATGCAAAATCAAATACAATTGAGATGTCGGTAGAGGTATATTATAAATGGATACATAATTATCTTGATTATAAAAGCAGCGCCACCCTTTTATTAAATCAGCATATAGAACAGGATGTTTTAAATACGGAGGGAAAGGCTTATGGCATAGAGTTTTCATTAAGAAAAAACACAGGTAAGCTGAATGGCTGGGTTAATTATACTTATTCGCGGACGTTCTTACGCCAGGAAGACCCAACAGCAGGTGAACTTATCAATAACGGCGCCTATTATCCGGCGAACTATGATAAACCGCATAGTTTTAATTTTACGGGCAATTATCGTTTTACCCATCGTTACAGTGTTTCGCTGAATGTAACCTATAGCACGGGCCGGCCGATCACATTGCCGATAGGTAAATATTATTCGTATGGAGCAGAACGGGTGTTTTATTCAGACCGGAACGCGTATCGGATCCCCGATTATTTCAGGTCCGACTTTTCAGTTAATATTGATGGCAATCATAAGGTAAACCAGCGGTTTCACAACTCATGGTCAATTGGTGTTTACAATCTTACCGGGAGGCAGAACGCATATTCAACCTTTTTTCAGGAACAAGGCGGAGCGATCAATGAGTATCAGCTTTCCATTTTTGCGAGGCCAATACCCTATATCAATTATAATATCAGGTTTTAAAATGGATGTCAACAGATCGACGATGAGTGCTAAATACTACATACCATTCTTTGTATTCATTTTAATGCATATGAGTTGCAAGAAACTGATCAATAACCAGGTGTTTGCTGCCGCTACCAATTACCTGGTGGTTAGCGGTAATATCACCTCAGGAGATACCACTTTCATTAACCTGAGCCGGATGGTAAGTGTAAACGATAGCGCCAGATCAAAACCTGTGCTAAATGCCGGCGTAACTATCGAAGGATCGCAAGGAGGAAGTTATCCGTTAACACCGGCAAATAATGGTAATTACGTATCTGCGCCGCTTAATTTATCAGCATCGCAAAAATACCGGATCAAAATAACCACGAGCGACGGCAAGCAGTATGCCTCCGATTTTGTCCCGGTTAAAAACGCTCCGGCCATCGATAGTGTCAGCTACATTGTTAATTCCGCTACCGGTTTGCAGATCAATGTGAATACGCATGATGCTGCCAATAATACCCATTATTATCGCTGGGAATATAACGAGACCTATATCATTCATTCTGCCTTTGTATCCCATTACATGGTAGTAAATCGTGATACCACAGCGGTCAGGCCCGCAGACCAGGAAATATATCAATGCTGGGCAAGTGATACCTCGAACGTTATTCTTACAGGTTCGTCCGCAGCGCTTTCCAGGGACGTGATCCGCTCACAATTAATTACCAATATTCCATCTGTTTCCGATAAAGTGCATATCCGCTATAGCATCCTGGTGAAGCAATATGCACTTACAAGTGATGCATACAATTACTTTAACCTTCTAAAAAAGAACACGGAACAACTGGGCGGAATTTTTGATTCCCAGCCATCTGAGCTAACGGGTAATGTACATTGTTTGTCAAACCCAAATGAACCGGTTGTCGGTTATATTACCGCAGGCGCAGTAGCGCAGCAGCGCATATTTATTGACAGCAGTCAGCTGCCGGCCTGGGTTCCGGTCACATCAGATAGTATTTGCACTTTAGATACCTTATTGTATGCCCGGCCAATAATTTTAAAAGCAGGGCCGCCAATAGTTGCATTTGAGGTACATGACCTTATTTATACGGGCATCAAGATCCCGATAGATAAGGTAGGAGAGTCTCCTAAGGGAGGCTTTAGTGCCGCCTTTCCACATTGTGTCGATTGTACATTAAGAGGTACAAATAAACAACCGGCATTTTGGAAATAACACTTTATATATGATCAGGAAATTATACATATTTTTTGTTATAGTAACTGCGGGTATGATGAGTTGCAAAAAACAGATCAATAATCAGGTGGTTAGTGCTGCTACCAATTATCTGGTAGTTAGTGGAAACATTACTCCCGGCGATACCACTGTGATTAACCTGAGCCGCATGTTAAGTGTTAATGATACCGCCAAATCAAAGGCTGAACTAAATGCCATGGTAAATATCGAAGGGTCGCAGGCGGGCAGCTATCCTTTGATATCAAAAAACAATGGTAACTATGTGTCTGCGCCTCTTAATTTATCGTCTACTCAAAATTACCGGGTCAAAATTATAACCGGCGATGGTAAGCAATATGCGTCAGATTTTGTGCCGGTAAAAAACGCGCCCGCTATTGATAGCCTCAGTTACATTGTTAACTATAGCAACGGTGTGCAGATCAATGTAAATACCCATGACGCTAATAATAACACTCATTATTACCGCTGGGATTATACAGAAACTTATATCATTCATTCTGCCTTTGAATCCCACTATATGGAAGTCAACCACAACAATGTTGTCATCAGGCCGACTGACCGCGAAATATACACCTGCTGGGCAAATGACACTTCCAGCAGTATTTTGACGGGTTCATCCGTTGCCCTTTCCAAAGACCTGATCAGGGATCAGTTAATTACCAAAATTCCTTCCAGTTCCGAGAAACTGCATATCCGTTACAGCATTCTGGTACGGCAATATGCACTAACGGCCAACGCTTATAATTACTTTAATCTGCTAAAAAAGAATACGGAACAATTGGGCGGAATTTTTGATCCGCAGCCATCTGAACTGACGGGTAATATACATTGTCTGTCTAACGTAAATGAACCGGTAGTAGGTTATATCACTGCCGGAAGGATATCGCAAATGCGAATATTTATTGATAGCAGTCAACTGCCGTCATGGACTCCGGCTACACCCTATGGAGATTGTACGGCGGATACGCTGCTGTATAAACGTGTTTCGCCAGGCTTACACCCTGTTATTACAAACCAGGTGGCTGAATTTATCTATAAAGATTTCGAAATACCGATTGATCAGGTTGAGGGAGGCTTTACAGCGTCATTCCCGCAATGTGTTGATTGTACGTTAAGGGGCTCAAATAAACAACCGGCATTTTGGAAATAATGAATAAGACTATGAAAAAAAACAGTGTAGTTTTTCTTGTATTTACAATATTGATCGCGGGCAATGTCTTCGGGCAAACGCAACAACCTGCCTGGGCGCAGCAATTGAAAAATAACTTTGATCAGTATAATCAAAATGCGCTGCAGGAAAAATTGTTTGTCCATACGGATAAGAATGCCTATACGGCAGGTGAGCTCATGTGGTTTAAAATCTATGACGTGGATGGCATTTTTCTCAAGCCACTTAATATAAGTAAAGTTGTGTATGTTGAGGTGCTGGATAAAAACCAGAATCCTGTTCTGCAAACAAAAATAGCCATGAAAGAGGGCATGGGCGGCGGTTCCTTCTATATGCCTTTGACACTAAGCACAGGCAATTTTATCTTGCGGGCTTACACCAGTTGGATGAAGAACTTCAGCCCTGATCTTTATTTCACAAAGAAATTTGCCCTCATCAATCCCTTAAAAAGCCCGGAGAAAGGTGGCATTCCCGTCGCCGGTAATTACGATATTCAATTTTTCCCGGAAGGCGGCAAACTGGTTAACGGGATGACGAGTGTTGTGGCTTTTAAGTGTACAAACCAGTGGGGTAAGGGGATAAGCTTTAAAGGGGCCGTACTTAACCAAAAGAACGATACGGTAGCGAAATTTGAGCCGTTAAAAATGGGTATGGGACGGTTTACTTTTAAACCTGAACAAGCGTTTGCCTATCACATCGTTGCGCGTATCGGAAACAAAACTATAACAAGTGAGCTGCCGCCGATTTACAATAGTGGTTATATAATGAGTTTAACTGATGACGGCCCCAGCCGCTTATCTGTAACAGTTACCTCGAATTTACCACAGGAAAATATCTGCCTGTTCGCTCAAACCAGGAACATGGCAAAAGTGGTCGAAACATCAGCTCTTGCAGGAAGCGCCAGTTTTATCATTGATAAAAACAAACTCGGTGAAGGCATATCCCAGATCACTATTTTTAATGGTGAAGGGCGGCCCGTTTGTGAAAGATTGTATTTTAAACGGCCAGCAAAAAAAATGGATCTAACGTCTGCAGCCAATGCACAGGAATTTGCCCTGCGAAAAAAAGTGGATATAGCTATTACGGCGAAAGATCAGAACAGTAATCCGGTGGTTGCCAACCTGTCTCTTTCGGTTTACCGGCTCGATTCCCTGCAGCATGACGATCAGGAGCATATATTAAGCTATTTATGGCTGAGTTCAGATCTGAAGGGACTGATCGAAGAACCGGATTATTATTTTAATAACCAGGATGCCACAGCGAATGAGGCCGCCGATAATTTAATGCTGACACAAGGCTGGCGGACTTTTTCGTGGTCTGATATTTTGGAGAAGAAAATACCTTCGTATAGCTTTTTGCCTGAGCTTAACGGGCCCATCATCACAGCCAGAATAACCGATCAGTTAACCAATAAAGCCAGTGCAGGTGTGGTGGCTTATCTGGGCATCGCAGGTAAAAGTGTGCGGTTAGCCGCATCGCAAAGTGACGACCTGGGGCGTTTAGTGTTTAATATGCATGATTTTTATGGTCCGGCAGAGCTGGTTGCCGAAACAAACACCATGGTTGATACCACTTATCATATCGATATACTGAGTCCGTTTTCAGATCACTATGCCCAAATAGCATTACCTCCTTTATCCGTTATACCGTACATGCAAACCCTGTTTGCAGATCATAGTATCAGTATGCAGGTGCAAAATGTTTATCATAACACCCAATTATGGCAATTCAGCGATCCCCATGCCGACAGCAGCGCCTTTTACGGTGCGCCTTCTAAAACTTACCTGTTGGATAATTATACCCGTTTTATTACAACCGAGGAAGTAATGCGCGAATATGTAAGAGAAGTAAATGTGACCCATCTGCATGATCAGTTCCACATAAAAGTGCTGAATGAGACCGGTTTTTTACCCGACCAGGCCCCCCTGGTATTGATAGACGGCGTGCCGTTTTTTAATATGAATAAGGTATTTGCCGTCGATCCGCTGAAGATACGCAGGCTTGAGGTGGTGCCGTATCGGTACAAGCTTGGACCATCTTATGAAAATGGTATCTTCAGCTTTACGAGTTATAACGGCGACCTGGGCGGGGCTGAGATTGACCCCCACGCGTTGATCGTGGACTACGAAGGATTGCAAAAAGCACGTCAGTTTTATTCGCCTGTATATGATGCCGGGCAGGCCGCAAGCAGGATGCCCGATGCGCGGAATGTGTTATACTGGTCGCCTTACATTAGTATCGGCGCAAATGGAAAAAGTCAGGTTTCGTTTTACACTTCTGACGAAGCAGGTCAATATATCGGCGTACTGCAGGGTATAACTGCAAACGGTGAGGCCGGCAGTACTACGTTCGGCTTTGAGGTGAAATGAGGAGTGCCCGTATCTTTAGGAGGACCTAAACCTATTTAGCTCCTCCTGATTTGGAAAAAGGGTCCCGCAATTGCATCGTTTAAGTTTAAATTAACCAGATAATACTCGTGTCAACCTGCTATGGGATAAATTGGCTATTTTGGCTATTGATGTCTTTTCATAACCAGTTTCTGTTGTAATTTTATTCGTTGATTATTGTTTTAATCGATGTTTAAATAATACGTGCCTGTTATGAAACTTAAAAGAACCCTTGTTATAAGCCTGCTTGTATTGCTTGGCTTAATTGTGTATTCCCAGCCGAAAAAAAGAGATACCTTGTTGTGGTTTGTGGGACACTGGGTATCAAAAACTGTTTTTAAAGCAGATAGCAACTACCTGACAGGCGGGGCAGTAGGCGGTAATGTTACCGTTAATAAGGACGGCAGTATAACTATTAAGTCACAGGCGGGGCAGCAGTTAAACCAGCAAATAGATAAGGGTATTGGCGAAGTGGATCAAATGGAATCGCAGCTTAAGCAGGAGACCGTAGGCGCCGAAGGTTTTAACGAATATCACCTATACCAATTTTCACAGGGAGCTATCGACTCGGCAAAAGCGTTTTATTTTGGGTTAAAAATCCCCGACGGCCCTCCGCCCGGCGGAACGTCCAGTAACCCTACTTACCAACAGTACAACGCAATGGCCAACTATTGCATCAGCCAGGCGGACAATTATAATTCCATCGTTGATTTTTATGAAGCACACAGGCATATTAAACATGAACATTATGATTACACGCCGCCGCCGCAGGCAGATTATTTTAATTGCTGGGGCTGCAATCGCGATGGTCAGCGGCAATTTGACAAGCAGTGCAAGGGTTATGATACCATCTTTTTTCAGCCGGAGCTGGGTCTTCTGCAAAAGACCGACCGGCTTTTGCGGAGTTTAACCTTACTTGGAAGAACAGACGAAGCGACCAGCCCGACCGATGATATGGCAAGAATGATAGCCAGCCTGTTCAAAAGGTCAAAACAACACCCGGAGAATAATGGCCCCTGCGAATTCCTGGATGCGGGTAAGCTGATGCAGGCAAAAGTGTACCTGGCAAACCGTTTGGTGGACAAAGCGTACCAACTTGTTAACGACGTTAAAAAGCAGCAAAATTATAATTCTTATATGCCGGCCGTTGAAGAGCTTACGCTTGCGGGTACAATTCTAATAGAGGAATTAGGGTCGGACGATTATACCAACGGAGCCCAAAACTCCCGCTTTGCAGACTGCCGGACGCTTATTGATAAGTTAATGACGAAGCTGACCGACCAATTGACACAGAACCATGACCTTAGTTATCTTGCCGATATACCTTTTATACTTTCGCTTTCCGCCCAGGACCAGTTGCTGGGAGGCGATGGAGGCGGAGTTCTCGCGCTTTTGAACCAGTTCACAACCTATACGCTAAGCCTGGACCTGAATGTAAAAGCCAACATGAAGGATAAAGTGACCCAAACAGCGCACCTGCAGGGCACCGCAACTATGGTGCTTGAGCTGGATACCGTTGATTGCGTCCGGATTGTGCTGAGCAAGAGGGAAAACGGTGTGTTCACAGCTAACCTGCTTGAGAATACCGTCACTTACCCGCAATGTTCGCCCACCTATTTCGGTACGCGTACCTATACCATGCCTGCCCCCTTACTGACGCTTCATTTTTGCAATAAAGGCGGAGCGGATACCCTTTCGCTGGGCACTTTTCAGCCCCAGCCGGTTACCGACGGACTTTGGAGAATTCCCTGCGGCGCCGTTCCGCCCGAAAACCTGGGTATCAATGGACTGGATGGCTATTTCGTGAACCCGATGAGCACAATGAGGAAAGCGATGGACATAAAAGCAAACGCCAGCGCATACCAGGCGAATCTGCAGCAAATGCTAGCGCAGGCGCAGCAGATGCAGAGCCAGATCCAATCGCAAATGGCGGCCGGCGGCGCCAATTCTGCCGCAGCGGCAACGAGCATTAAATCAGTTATGGATATGAACCATTCCATTGCGCCTACCAACCTGATGAATGTTGGGCGCCTGGAGATACCCATTACCCTGAATAACGCGGTATTGGCCATCGACCAAACCGTGGATGCAAAACAAATCAATACTTACCAGCAGTTAACCCAGTTGCTTGACCACGGCTTTTATAAAATTCAGCTAAAGCAAAAGAAGGGAGGGGAGTAAAGGATGTTTGGTAAAATTTTGCAAATTTAAAGGGGAAGCTTTTGGTGCTTTTGGCTGTGGACGACAGGCGTTCGTTTCGTTACCTTGACAAAATTTCCGGGGTAGTTATGACGGATGATTTGGTGGAGAATGTTTTTAGTGAGTTTAGGATTGGGGGAAATCGCGATAATGTATTGATAATAAGTTTGTTATTTTATTTGTTTTGGAAAGTAAGTTGAGTTTATGCCTCTCGGGCGAAATTTTTTCCCGTCATCCATTTCTTTAAGCCTTCGTAGAATATAGTGTGGTTTTCGCGGTACTCCCCCAATTCATCAGTTTTAAAATCATAAGTGTCCCATAAATGCAGGTAGGAATCCATGACCGCAACTAACAAAGGATCGATGGTTTTAAGATATTTCAGTTCTGCCGTATAGTCAAAATCTGGATTGGGATCGCAACGGAAAGTGAAGTATTTGCCGATCACGTTCCTTACTGCAGTTATGTTGTATGTATTGCCGGTCTTATAAAGCCGCTTTACCTGAGCCAAAAGTCCTTGGTCGGATTTAAACAACTCATAGTCACATAAAAATTTCGACGGTTCGAATCCCATTTCCAAGTAAAGGGGCAGCATCAGCCGGTGCTCTATTGAATTGGTTATGTGCTCACACAGCCGGATATCAAATATTCGCTGTAGCACCTGGCTGCCGGCAATTCGGTTTTTAAAACCGCCGCCAATTGGACACCCATAATAGTACACCAGAGTATGCAGTAATTCATGGGTAAACGAGTCTGGGCAATGATCATTTTCAGGAATGTAAAAGGTTATTTGCTCTCCAATCGTATAAACGGAATATTCGTGATTAGCAGCCGGCTCAAACTTTACTTCGTATTTTCCGCTTACCAACTCCCAAACAGTCCGGTTACGATCGTCAACCAGTAGTGGTATCATTGTTGTTGTTTCCATAAAATTCAATTCCTATCCGGTCATATTCAAACGGATTCTGGTGACAAACGCGGTTAAATTGTTTTGTGAGATGAACGGAATTTGCGGGCTGAGACCGTCAATGATGCTCACAGCATTTTGACCAATCACTTCCCTTAATATCGCCGGGTCATTCGACGCAAGGTTGTTTGCCTGTAGCCACTCGCTAAATGCCCAAACCAATATGCGATCCGACAAACCCAGGTCGGTCAAGGCTAGTTGCAGGTTCGTCCTTACCCCAAATGACAAGTAATTGGTCCATTGCGACACCACATAAGATGTTGTCAGATCAGCCGCGGCGCGCCGCTCTTCGATATACCTAATAATGCTGTTGGCATGGGTTTGAAACTCGTATTCTATGAATTTCATAAATTCAAGCGCAACGGTGACATCGCCGTTCAAGATATCGGCTATTTCCAAATACCAGTGGCCGTTTACCCAGGTTTCGATCACCGCGATCAGCTGTTCCCTTGTATAGTCGGCTGGAAGAAATTCCTTCACTTCATTTACCCTGAACAGGGTGTCGATGATAAAACCGAGCCAATTCCGGTTCAGTGGATCGTCCAGGGTTTCCAGCAGCGGCAGATCAAAAGCGATTTCGGCGATGTATTCATCGTAGAGCCGGAGTGGGATCCCGGTTGTTTTAATGCTTTGAATTTTGTTATCGCGAATAGCTATCCTGATCTTGTCCAGCCGCAGGCCGAAGATCGTTTCCAGCATCTGTCTGCGCTGAGGTGTACTTTGAAAATATGTAAAAGTGTTTTGCGTCAGCGTTCTAATTTCCACTTCTAGTTGTTCAATATTGACATCTTCGGCCAGTAAATTAATGATTGCATTATCGATGATATCTGATTGATCGAGCAAGTCGAGTAGTTCATTTGTTAGCGGCGAGCGCCGCCTGAGGATATAGTCATTAATAGTGCGTACAACCAGGTCCAAAAAACCGTTTGCTGGTTCTAAGTGTCGGTTATTAATAACATCTAAAAATATATTGAATTCGCCAGGTGTAATAATTATGATCGTTCCTTTTGTTTCCTTCCCGGCGCGACCGGCCCTTCCGATCAGGTTTTTAAGGTCACGGTAAGGTAAGGGTACCTGTATACGCCCATTGTAGCGCTTCGCCGTTTTAATTACGAGCGTCTTTATCGGCAAGTTCACCCCTTCGGACAGCGTGGTGGTACAGATCAGCAGCTTGATCTTTTCATCCCTTACGTAACGCTCGACTAGTTCCCGGATAAATTGTGGGACGTCGCCATGATGGAACAGGAAGCCGTGCCGGATGCATTGAGTCAACAGGTAATCAATTCCAAATACTAACTCAAAATACTCCAGTAGCTCCGCTTGCGCAACATTATCGGCATAGGCTGCCGGGTCGGGCAAGTTGAACCTGACCTGGTGGATAACCTCTGCTGCAAGACCTGCGACGCCCTGACTTGCGTCTTTGGTCGGCGAAAATATCGCCACCGCACCGGAGTTTAAGGATTTTAATGCCACAGAAACTGCCTTTGCCTTGTAGCTGGTTGGTGTAAACACACCAGTACTGCTAACAAAATCCTGCTGTGTTAGGAAATTTTCAACGACATAGTTCTTGGGCACATTTTGGTCCGGGTTGACCTGTAGGTCGAATTCTCTGGCTGAACGTGGATTCAAAAATGCAAGTTCGATCTCTGTCGGGCGGTAGTTGGATATGGCCACATCCTCTTGTCTTCCGCCTAGCCATAAATTGATCTGGTCTATATTGGGCACAATAGCGGATAAGAATAAAAACCGCTTGGGGTTTTCGACCGACCTTTTTAGGCGGGACAATAAAAGTTCATAGCTTATACCCCGTGAATTGCTGTCGATCAGATGGCCTTCGTCACAGATGATCAGGTCGAATTCGTCCAAAATCCCAGGCTCGCTGGTTTCAATAGCCATGAATTTTTCCGGTGTCGAGATCAGGACGGTCGCTTCCTGGATACTGATCTTATCAAAGTCGCTCACGACATTGCCGCCATAAATGGTTTTGATATTGATGCCTAATTTTGCACTCAGGTTCCGGCCTAGATTGTTCCGAAGTTCCGACGCGAGAGCTCTGAAAGGGGCGAGGTAAAGGATCTTTATCCAGGGATTTTTTCGGATCTCATTATAAATAACCAATTCTGTAATCGCCGTTTTCCCGGAACTTGTTGGCGTCTGTAAGCTAAATGCCCGCTCAAAGGTGAGCAGCCCGGCAGCGATCCCCGCTCTTTGCGAAGGAAAAAAGCTCCAAATCGGCGGCAGTTTGCCGATATTAAAACGAATGTAGGGACGCCATTCCGTAGGCGTTGCATATGGCACCAGGTCGATCCATATATTGTTTTCGCTGAATTTCTTGATTATGCATTTTGAAAAATAGGCAAGTACAAAATGCCTACTATCAGTTTCCGCCGAACTTAAAACAGCTTCAATTTGCTGGCTCAACTCCAGCAGTTCACTTGTATTACCATCGCGAAGAAAATTAAAGATCTTAACAAAATAGCGATTGAAATTAGCCTGCGCCCGGCTCGGGTTACGCGACAGGAAGTAGTACAAAAACTTTTCCAACTGGCCGTCAAAATCATTTTCCGTAAACTGTTTGAGCAGTAGAATGGCGGTAGCAGAAAAATCCGACAAATAATACAAAGCTGCCACATAAAGCATGTTTCGCCTGTAATTGATACCTTCGAAAGTATTTCTTTTTACCTTCAGTGAGTAAATCTCCAGCCCCTTGGCCAGCGCAAGCAGGTCGCGTTTATTTTCCTCCGTTTCTTCCACGTAGTAACCCGCGAGTACGTCCTGTAGTTGAGAAAGCAGTGAAATATAGAAATCGCCAGGGCGCGCCAAAAATACCCGGCGCTGTAGGTTATTATCCGTTACCTGGTAATCGATGTGCGACTGCCAAGACTCAGAATCGGCAATCCATGCGGTTAGTGCCTGGTAGATCATGTCCCTAACATATTTAGGTAAGTTTCTTCATATCCATCCCTGAGCCGCGCTACCCGGACAAGGATTACTTCAAAGGTATCTTTGATATAAAGCGGCCATTGGGTAATCTTGTCGATATGATGGTCACCATACTGGTCGTCCACCACAGCCAACGCTTTAAAATGCTTTATGTATTCGGGAAATTGAGCTGCATCCATAAACCGCGCCAATTTGGTAAGCGCATCCAAATCACGGTCGTCTTTATACTTGGTCTTTAGATGGAAAAAACTTTCAGCAAGCCGGCTATTGAAATCCTTTTCTACATCGTTGATCGCGTTTTGTAAGGAGCTCTCAACGGCTCCCGGCCTTGAGGCGCGAGCTTTTGTTTCTACCGAGATAACAAAATCATCGGCAGCCGGGACGCTTTCATCAATTTGGTGAAAGAATACCACATCGGTAAAATGCGCCGGGATATTATTAGCCTCTTTCCACCGCCATTTGGGTGGCCGCAGCCCGCAAGCCGGTGCATACCTTTCGGGCACCAGAAAGTAAGCAAGCAGTTCGCCAAACTCTCCGGATTTCAGTACAGGATCAGACGGTATTTTCTCGGCGATATTTTCCGCTCGTGCAACCCCCACATTATGCTGTAGCCATTGTAACTGGTCATCAGAAATATACATAACCCTGAACGGCATCGGCAGCTTTGCCATAAACTCGGCCCTTTCCGTTTCCTTCAGGGTGTATACCGTGATGCGGTCAGCCCTGACTACTTCTGAGAAATGTGAAAGGATGTCAATGTTTTGCATAACCCGGTTTGGTGAACCGAATGTACAGCTATTTTCTTAAAGCATCAATATTTGCTTGAACTATAGTAATTAATAGCGGGACCTACGCTTTGGGCTTAACATAATATGACTATCTTAACAGCCCTCCATAAGACAAAAATTGTTCTGTAAATTGACTAAAAAAGTGTTACTCACCTGTAGCTATAAGTCTGTAAATGACAGAAAATTGTAATTTATTTATAATTTTCTATATCGAAAAATAAAGGCTTACTACTTTCCGTTTTCACCCCAAAACTACTCATAGTCCTTTAGCACAGTCAAAACACCCAATTACTCCCTATTGAACTTGCAGCTCCACGAGCCATTTATCCACAGCCATTGCGCTACCTCCGCTATTTAACTACATTCGCCACCAGTTTATGAAAGTTATTATAGCCGAGAAACCATCCGTTGGGCGGGAAATTGCCAAAGTGTTTGGCGCCACCGTAAAAAAAGATGGTTATATGGAAGGTAAGGGCTACACTTTTACCTGGGCTTTCGGACATCTGCTGCAATTGGCCGCACCGCAGGAATATGGATATTACGGCTGGAGCGTGCAGAACTTGCCGATGTTACCGTCCAAATTCAAATTAGCGATCCGCAAAGTAAAAACGAAGGATGGCCTGGTCGATGATCCCGGTGTTAAAAAGCAACTGGATATTATCAAAAAACTTTTTGACGAAGCCACCGAGATCATTGTAGCTACGGATGCCGGGCGCGAAGGCGAGCTGATCTTTCGCTACATTTATTATTACCTCAAATGTAAAAAGCCGTTCAAGCGGCTCTGGATCTCTTCACAAACTGATGAGGCTATTAAAGAAGGCTTCCGGAACTTAAAACCGGGAACAGATTATGATACCCTGTTTAACTCGGCTCATTGCCGCTCCCAGTCGGATTGGCTGGTGGGGATGAACGCTACGCAGGCGCTGAGTTTGGCATCGGGTAACAGGGGTGTTTTGTCATTGGGCCGGGTACAAACCCCAACGCTGGCGATGATCTGTGCCCGTTACCTGGAAAACAAAAACTTTGTGCCGCAATTGTATTACCAGGTCGCTATTCACCCGGATAAGGGAGGACAGGTATTTAAAGCCATCTCCGAAAAAAATTATAAAACGAAGGAAGAGGCACAGGCAATTTTAGACCAGGTAACCGCGACCTGCTTTATAGAAAGCGTTGAAGCCAAACCCCGGAAAGAACCGCCACCTTTATTGCATGATCTGAGCAGTTTGCAGCAGGAAGCCAATAAACGCAAAGGTTTTACGGCCGACCAAACCCTTGGCTTATTACAAAACCTCTATGAAGGCAAATTGGTAACCTATCCGCGCACCGGAAGCCGTTATATTGGTGATGATGTATTCGCCGGGGTACCTGACCTGATCCAAAAACTTTCGGATCACCCGGATTTTGGTAAACAGGCCATTTTGCTGACCGGTGCAAAGCTGAGCAAGCGCAGTGTCAACGCCAAAAAAGTAACCGATCACCATGCAGTACTGACTACAGGTGTGGCACCTTATCAGTTAAGCCCGGATCAGCAGGCGATCTATGATATGGTTGCCGGACGGATGCTGGAGGCATTCCATCAGGATTGTATTAAGGAGATCACTAAGATAATTGTATTATCAGGTTCAAAATTTACGGCAAGCGGTACGGTGATTCAAACTCCTGGCTGGCGCGCGGTATTTAACGACAAGGACGAAGAGAAAAAAGACGAAGAGAATGCCACCTTACCCAAAGTGACACAAGGGGAGGAGCTGCCTATCGCCGACAAGGCTGTGCTGGAAAAGCAAACTAAGCCCAAACCCTTGTATAATGAAGCCAGTTTGTTAAAGGCGCTGGAAACTGCCGGAAAAGAAATTGAAGATGAAGAATTGCGCGAGGCCATGAAAGAAAGTGGCTTAGGTACACCGGCAACCCGTGCAGCCATTATTGAAACCTTGCTGACACGAAAATATATCCTACGGGAAAAGAAAAATCTGGTGCCAACGGAAACCGGATTATCCGTTTATGAAATTGTAAAACATCAGCGGATTGCGCAGGCCGAGCTGACCGGTACCTGGGAAAAACGACTGGAAGAAATTCGTTCCGGGGCCTCCGTTGAGGTATTTCAGGAAGAGATTAAAACTTATACCCGGGCCATAACGCAGGAACTGTTGCAATCGGGCAAAGGTTTTAAAAATGCTGTACCGGCCTAAAATAAACTGGACTGTTCGGTGGTAGAACCGGTAAGGTCCTGCTGATAAGCGCGGATCATCCCAATTAGTTCAGTGCCATATTGCCCGGCTTTATGCGCGCCAATACCTTTGATCGCACCTAAGGCTTTTAACGTCGCAGGGAGCTTTTCCGCTATAGCTGCCGCGGTTTTCTCTGATAACACCATATTCGGCATTACCTGCTCTTTTGCAGCGGTCTGTTCCCGCCAGCTTAGCAATTGCTCATACAATTTTTCATTGGGCAGTGCATTTAAAGCTTTTAAATACGAACGGTCATGCCTGGTAAGCTTACTCTTCACCAACATCAAATAAGTGTCGGTAGTAAATGGATGGGTGACGAAATGTTCCAACAGGCGGATCCGGTTCATTAGCCAAATAATCAGTTTATCGGCCTTACCAGCCTTATCCTTTGATTCGCCTATCAACGAAGGTAATTGGAGATGCAGTGTTTCTGTGGCCGCTTTTAATTTTTCCAAAAAGTAAGCAGCCGCTTGCTGGCTCCGCTCCGGTTTTAGCTGGCTAATGAACTTTTTAGCAACGGTTAATATGTCGCTTTCAAAATCCGGCAGCAACATTTCAAAACCTTTGAGCCTGTTATGGAGTGGGGCAAAGTTAAACAGTTCGGTCAGCAGAAACATTCTGTACAATTCCCGGTCACGTTGCAGGCTATCAGCGTCTGGCCGGATGAAACTGGCCTGCTCGTTAAAACGCGCCACATTAGGATCGCCGATAATGTTATGTGCGGCAACAGGGTTGCGCAGTACCATTCCGGTTAAACTCCGGCAGCGGCTGAGCGCTACATAAGCCTGCCCGTGTGCGAAAGAGCCGGAAATGTCAATGATCGCTTTATCAAAGGTTAATCCCTGGCTTTTATGAATGGTGATGGCCCAGGCCAGCTTTAAAGGTAGCTGCACAAAGCTGCCTGCATTGGTTTCAGTGATTGCCTCGCCATCCGGCTGGTATTTAACGTTGCTCCATTCCAGTGCCTCAACAGTTATCTCCTGGGGCATCATACCGCATTGGACAAAGACTGTTTGCGCCTCCATGCGGGTAACTGTGCCGATCTTGCCATTATAAAACAGCTTCCCCGCCGAGCTGTCATTTTTAACAAACATAACCTGCGCGCCGACTTTAAGCTTTAAATTGGTCTCCGCAGGATACGCATCCTTAGGGAACTCGCCCTTTATTGTCGCTATAAATTCCTGTTCATCCCCCGTTAAGGTATCCAGTCGTTGGGTGTTGATCTGTTGGGCGTTGTTGTTATGCGTGGTAAGTGTAATATAAGGGTCCTCAACGGTAGGCTGAAAGTCGGGTATATATCGCGCATTCAGGGTTTCAAGACTTGATGCACTGATGGTTTGATGGCGCACTTCGTTCAGGATATCGACAAATGCCTGTTCCTTTTGGCGAAACACATGATCCAGTTCAATCCGGACATACTGCGCCTTTTGCATCACCAGGCTACTAAAGAAATAGGGGGTTGCGTAGTATGGCCTTAAGATCCCCCATTCCTCATCACGAATGATTGGACTGAGCTGGGAAAGATCGCCGATCAGTAAAAGCTGAACGCCTCCAAAAGGATAGGCAGATTCTTTTACATTACGTAAAATTAAGTCAATCTGGTCAAGTACATCGGGCCGCACCATACTTATCTCATCAATAATAAGCAGCTCCAGATTATAAAACAGGTCTTTTTTTTCGGCGCTATAATGCATTTCGGGGCGCCCTGTTCCCGAAGGGATGACCGGTGCAAACGAAAGCTGGAAGAAAGAATGGATGGTCATACCACCCGCATTTATTGCCGCCACACCTGTTGGGGCTACAACCGCCAGCTTCTTTTTAGAGGTTTGCCGCAGGTTTTGCAAAAAAGTTGTTTTGCCGGTACCCGCTTTTCCCGTCAGGAAAACCACCGTATTCGTGCTTTCCAACATTACATCGGCAATATTACGATAAGGCACTAAGAATGTTAGTATTTTTTATGGTTTTTAATAAACGATAAGCAATCAGCGAATTTTATAATTGGACAATTACAGCCTGATCAGGCATCACCCCGCTATTTATCTGATGGATGCTGCTCAGCGTTGTTTCTGCTATTTGGGATAATGCATCTGCTGTAAAAAAGGCCTGGTGGCCGGTAACAAGCACATTCGGGAAACTCATGAGCCGCTGAATGGCATCATCCTCAATGATACTGCCGGACAGATCTTTAAAAAACAAGCGATCTTCCTGTTCATATACATCGATGCCCAGGTAGGCCAGCCGGCCTGTTTTTAAGGCCACTATAACGGCATGGGTGTCTATAAGTGCGCCACGGCTGGTATTGATCAGTGTTGCGCCTTGTTTCATTTTACTAATGGAATCCTGGTTAATAAGGTAACGGTTTTCGGGAGTAAGCGGACAATGCAGGGAGATAATATCTGATTGGCTTAGCACTTCCTCAAAGGAGCTGTATTGTACGCCGGAAGCCACCAAATCCGAATCTTTATATGGGTCGAAAGCCCATACCTTGCAGCCGAATCCCAGCATGATTTTACAGAAGGCCTTACCGATCCGCCCGGTACCAATCACGCCGACCGTTTTTCCATGCAGGTTAAAACCCAATAAGCCGTTTAATGAAAAATTTTGTTCCCTTACCCGGTTATAGGCCTTATGGGTTTTTCGATTGAGCGTTAACAGCATGGCCACGGCATGTTCTGCCACGGCCTCGGGTGAATAGGCCGGTACACGGCACACCGTTATTCCGTGTTTTTTTGCGGCTGCTAATTGAACATTATTAAATCCTGCACAACGCAGTGCAATTACCTTAACACCTTTTTCAGCCAGTACTTCTATAACTTCGGTTGTTAACTTGTCGTTTACGAAAACACATATTGCAAATGTTCCCTCATCCACTGCATTAACAATGTGCGGCCCCAGGTGGGTTTCCAGGTATTCCAGCTCAAAACCATAATTGACATTATGCTGGTTAAACGTGGCGATATCATAAGGCTTTGCTGAAAAGAAAAGTATTTTCATAAGTATACTGACGTAAGAAGGCAAAGTTAACGGAAGAAACTCAACCCAGTCAACCTTGTTCAATATAAAAACTAACTGAACGTCAGTCTGTTGTAATTATCGCTAATAAATAAAGGAGATGTGCGCTTATTAACACCGCAAGGCATATTAAATTATTATCGGCAATCCGAACGCACTAAACAAACTTTTGGCGACCCTTGGCAAAGGGAGTCTGATAGCACTTTTTGAGGATCAATGACGCCTCGCCTTAAGATCTGCAATAGGTTTTTTAATATATTTTTTATATAAATATTCGGCATAACCTACGCTGACATAGTCGGGAAATTTCCATTTTGGGAAATAGGCCTTTTTCAAGTATTTCAGGAAACTAAAAAACAATACGCCTGCAAATAACAACAAGGCTATGCATAGTAAAATTTGTATGAATAAAATGAATATGTTCATGGCTTTCCGATAATTTACGCTTTTTTACGGGGCAGGGGGTTAATTGGTTACCTGTTTTAAAACTTATTCCCCATTCTTTTTCCACAATTTGGAAAGGTTAACATCCTGCGTTTATTTTTTTAATAAAGATCTCC
>Ga0364874_10409_pt1 | contig 23888 bp, 24 predicted proteins | sample ExccelAu500001D4_2_FD_206922 | JGI IMG/M metagenome (GOLD analysis project Ga0364874, IMG submission 206922) | Enriched cells from Trout Bog Lake Hypolimnion, Wisconsin, USA - BchlTB.Aug07.5000.01.D4 | ecosystem: Environmental > Aquatic > Freshwater > Lake > Hypolimnion/Profundal zone | place... | reverse complement strand
TCGGCATGCTGATTAAATAAAACGAAGAAATTACCATCGTGAGGCATTAACTTACTGAAGAACATAAATCACGATCCTTTGGGAACAAAAACTACGGGTTTTGTTAGGTTTGACGACATTCTAAACAAAAGCTACTGGGCGACTGGAAAGCCTGCATCTGTTATAAGCTGGCGCGCCAAATCGAGAGACAAAGTAGTTTCAAGATCTACGGTCTGGCCGGCCAAGTCGACCCGCACCTTGGCTTGAGGGTCTTGAGCTTGAATCGCCCGGGTAACAGCGTTAATACAACCTCCACAAGTCATTCCAGATACTTTTAGACTTAACATGATGAAACCCTTTCGGTTTTAATCAATAAATCCCTTTTTAATGGGCTCATAGGGTAGATTATCTTCTATATGAACACCCCAAAAGCGACAAATTCAGACTTTTACACCCTCGATATTGGCGGAATGACTTGCGCCTCTTGCGTTAGTCGGGTTGAGAAGGCTCTAGAGAAGCTTCCCGGGCTTGAAGCTGCGACAGTCAACCTTGCCACAGAACAGGCTCGAGTTCGCCTTAAAAGTGACTCCAAGACCAGTGTTGCGGATGTAATTGCTGCCATTGAAAAAACAGGGTACGAGGCAAGCCTAAGCAACTCAGCGGGTCCAAATCCAGAAAAACCACCAAAAGCATTTTGGGCTACCGATGGCTTGGGGCGAGTGCTACTGAGCTTTGCCCTCTCCACCCCTTTATTTTTGCCTATGCTTTTGATGCCTTTTGGCATTCATTGCAATCTAAGCCCAGCATGGCAACTTATCTTGGCTACACCAGTCCAATTCATTCTCGGGTGGCGCTTCTATAAAGCGGGCTTCAAATCATTGATGACCGGCGCTAGCAATATGGATTTATTGGTCGCCCTCGGCACCAGCTCTGCTTATGGCTTAAGTCTCTACCTCATGTTCGCATCAGATCAGATGCAACATGAACTGTATTTTGAAGGGGCGGCCGTCATCATCTGCATGGTTCTATTAGGCAAATGGCTTGAAGCTAGGGCCAAAAGACAAACTAGCGAGGCTATACGCGCCCTGCAAAAGCTTTGGCCAGAACACGCAAAAGTCTTAAATCCCGCCCTTTTCATTGAGGCAGCTATTACCCTCGAAAATTATCGAGACCTACCTCTCGATCAAGTGCTTCCCAAGGATCGCGTACTGGTGCTACCAGGGGAAAGGGTCCCGGTTGACGGCATCATCCTGATGGGCAATAGCCACATTGACGAGTCCCTGTTAACAGGCGAGAGTGAACCCGTTAAAAAGCAAGTCGGCTCGAAGGTGATTGGTGGCACATTGAATGGCGAAGCTGTTTTGGTAATTGAGGCGCAGGCTGTAGGCGTGGAAAGCATCCTCTCCAAGATCATTCATCTTGTGGAGGAAGCGCAGACGCAAAAAGCGCCGATACAAAAACTAGTCGATCAAGTCAGCGCCGTTTTTGTGCCAGTTGTGATCTTGATTGCGCTGATTACTGGCATTGCTAACTGGCTTTATCTAGACTCAGCCTCTCTTGCCATTTTAAGAGCGGTCTCCGTACTGGTGATTGCATGCCCTTGTGCTCTCGGACTAGCAACGCCCGGAGCAATCATGGCCGGCACAGGTGTGGCGGCACGTTTCGGCATCCTAATTAAAGACCCCCAAGTATTGGAGCAAGCGCATCGACTCGATGTAGTTGCCTTTGATAAAACGGGCACGCTCACTATTGGCCATCCAAGATTGCTTGCACTCGTCACACTGATGCCCACCTTATCGCCTTCATTCGAAAATGAAATCTTAGCTACTGCGGCAGGCTTGCAACTAGGTAGCGAGCACCCTCTTGCCAAAGCATTGCTAAACGCAGCTGAAGAGCGGAATATATCCCCGCTCGCCACCTCTGAAAGCAGAGGCCTACCGGGGGTTGGCATTGAGGGAAAGCCAAGCTCAGGACCCTGGTCTGGTCAACGTCTCTGTTTGCAAAGCATCGCTTCACTGGAGCATCGCCCCGACTATCAATCAATATTAATTAAAGCTCAACCCTATCTTGACGCAGGTCAGACAGTTTCTGTATTGATGAATACAGAAACACCAGAAAACCCGATTGCGCTATGTACATTTGGCGATGAAATCAAACCCAACTCTCAGGCAGCAATTGCAGCGCTACATAAGTTACACATTCGTACCGTCATGCTATCCGGAGATAACACTATTGCTGCTGAACGAGTTGCGCAATCCATTGGAATTGATGAAGTCTTTGGGCAAATCATGCCAGGCAATAAAGCAGAAATTATTCAAAAATTGCAAAAACCCAAAGGTGGCGAAAGGTGGCATTGGGTTGCCATGGTCGGCGATGGAGTCAACGATGCGCCGGCTTTAGCCTCCGCAGACGTCGGCATGGCTATGTCTACCGGTACAGATGTAGCGATGCAAGCGGCAGGAATTACCTTAATGCGAGGTGATCCCACTCTGGTTGTTGATGCGATTGATATTTCAAAAAGAACATGGAACAAGATTCGCCAAAACTTGTTTTGGGCTTTTATATTTAATGCCACAGGCATCCCGATGGCCGCCCTAGGCTACCTCTCGCCCATGCTGGCGGGCAGTGCTATGGCCTTATCCAGCTTCTGCGTTTTGAGTAATGCCCTTCTACTGAAGCGTTGGAGACCTACTCATTAAGAGTCTAGGTAGGACGCCATTATCGGGACGACTTTATTTTGCACTCTTACGAATTAACTCAATATCGCCATAGAGTGCGCGCGTTTCTGATTTAGTGTTGTCCGTATCCGTCAGCAATGCAATGCCAACCACCTCGCCGGGATTTTCCCCATAAGCTCGCTTGTAATCAGCCGCAAGATCCTGCTCATGCTTGCGCCAATTTCCTAAACCTTCCCAACCTGAATCAACCACAATCATTTTGATGCGGGATGTATGGGCATTGTCTAAAATTGTATTGACAGGCGTCTTGCCTGACCAGATATACATCAAAGTTGCATAAGGCATTTCTTGACCACTGATCAAGCTTGCCATCTCAAATGTCATCTTTTCTTTGAGCGCTAACTTAGATTTATTACCATCAAATGCCACCAAAATTCGTAGTGGCGCATCATCAAAATTGCCTTCAGAGTTGTCAGCCTCTGGCATAGGAGCAACAGCCTTCCACTCCCACTTTAACCAGAGATTTTGCGCGGAACGTGGTCGCAACTTAATAGCCAATCCTGAAGCGGATGTTTTGGAATTAGCGCTCAGCACCGTTCTGCCTTGGTAATTTTCCAAGCGATATACCGTATTCTTCTTGTATGGTGCGATGCGGTAGAAGTGCCAGCCCACTGGCATACCTTCACGCGCACTCTCAGCAGAAAACTTTGGAAGCTCTTCTTGTGCCGGAAATTGATCCAAGGACACGGTTTGCCCTTGTTCGTCTTGAATAGAATCCCGCGAAAGCCCAGCGCAAGCCACTAAATTACATGCCACGATCAACATACAGCCATAACCCCAAAAGCGAGTGGTAAAGATCTTATGGGGCGAAAGCCGGCATTTCAGTGTCATCTTCATATTGTCCCAAACAACTCAGCAAGTAAGTCTAAAATCGTTTCAAATAAGATCATAAAGAGCTAGATGCGATTCCAAACACCCTCGCAAACACCCGCAACATGGGCAGCAATTTGCATCTTCCTTGCTGCACTAGTTCATCTTGCGCTAGGTTTCTCTATTGAGTTTTCTGTAGATGAAGCGCATTACGCACTCTATGCCCAGCATTTAGCATGGAGCTATTTTGATCATCCACCCCTAGTGGGATGGATTCAATGGCCCTTGGTGGCAATCACTTCATCCGAAGGCATTATTCGACTCATCCCGGAATTGCTCTGGATTATTTCTTGCTACCTCGTTTATCAAGTCACGCTTGAAGTTCATCGACTGATTCAGGGCCGCAATTCCAGCTACCTGACAAGCGCTCTTCCGACAGCCAGTAATTGCGGCCTATTCGCCGTGCTTGCCGTTATTGCTGCACCCCTACCACATGTCCTTGCAATTGGTTTATTACCTGACAGCCTCTTGTCACCATTAAGCCTTAGCTTAATGGTGATGGCATTACGCTGGCTTAAACAAACTCGATTCAGTACAACTGACTGGGTTATTATTGGCGCGCTTTTGGGTCTGATTGGATTAAGCAAATACACAGGGATCTTCGCCGCCCTTGCCTTACTCTTAGTGTTTTTAAGCTCTCCCAAAAAACCTTGGTTTTTTAAAGTAGGATTTTGGTTTGCATTATTCATCGCACTGGCATCCATTAGCCCAGTCCTCTATTGGAACTGGGTAAACGATTGGATCTCCTTTAAATATCAAATAGCTCATGGTGGTGGTGGCACCTGGGTATGGCGCAGAGTAGCCGCCTTCCTTGGTATACAAATTGCTTGCTTTGGCCCCCTTCTATTCATTGGCGGGATTGTTTTTCTAAAAGACTGCTTGCATGGAACGAAAACATCTTTGCTGGCCTTACTCAGCTTCTTCTTCATCCCGTTTGCAATCTTTGCCGCCCTCTCAGGCGGTGGCAGCCTTCCCCATTGGACTACTCCAGCCTGGTTTTGTCTTGCTCCGTTTGCAGGTATTGGGTTAGCAAAGGCATGGTTGATGCGTCAGCGCAATCTGATTCGCATACTTCTCGGCACTCAAATACTGCTTTGTTTGATTGCTTTCAGTTTCGTGCTGGCCGGTGGCATTCCTTCTACATCCATAAAACCCAATCCGATTGCCGATCTGTATGGCTGGAAAATTGCCGGGCAAAAAGCCGCCCAACTTGCTCAATCTCACAAAGCGGATGGGATTGCAGTCCAAAACTGGACTTTGGGGAGTCGCGCTGCTTGGTATGCCAGCCCAACACCTGTATTTGTGCTTGATCAACGCCATGATCAGTTTGATTTGTGGTTTGGAGAATTACCCCCAGGATCAAATGCCCTACTCATTAATTGGTCTGGCATGAGTTTTGCCAACCCGATCGGCGGCAAGTCAGGTTTTGAGCGCTGCGAACCGCTCGAGAGCATTGAAATCGCGCGTTTTGGGCAAATATTGTCAAAATTTGACTTTAGTCTTTGCAGGAACTGGCAAAACACAGCTTTACCAGAGTAGTTTCAAGACCTTAGGCGCCCAAGGCATTATCCTTACGCCTATGACTTCACAACCCCAAACCACCCCCAAAACCACATCTGGGTGGAAAGCATTTCTGAAGCGCGCTTGGCCAACAATTCGCATTTTGCTATCCATTGCCCTACTCTGGAAAGCAACCAGCGGGATTGATTGGCATGCCCTACTAGATTCCGGAATTCAGATCCAGCCAAAATGGTTTTTAGCCGCGGGTATCTCGATCATCCTCGCCTTTATTTGTGGCGGCCTACGTTGGGGATTCTTAATGCGCAAGGTTGGTTTCCAGGGTGGCGTAATGGACTATGTTGCACTCTACTTTGCTGGTGGACTAATTAATCAGGGACTACCGAGCACATTAGGTGGTGATAGCTACCGCGCTATCACTGCTAGCCACCTCGATAGCCGAGGTCAATTTAACGAAAGTAAGCGGCTCGATGAAGAGTTGCACCACAAGGTAGATCTCGAACATGCAACCCCTAAATTGCGCTTGAGTTTTTCCATGGTCTTAGTTGATCGCTTGTTGGGGCTGGGTGGCAACAATCTTCTGGGTGGCATTGGCCTCATCTTGGGCGGCGCCACTTTAGCGACCTGGGGGGCTAATCTAGGTTATGCGGTTACTGCGATCATGATTTTCTCTATCTTGTTGCTTGCATTGATTTTGGCATGGACACCATCGCGCAACCTTCTGCAAAAAGCGCTGAATCGCCTGCACATGCACAATGCCTTAGCCGGCATCCAACTTGCTTTTGCTTGGCCAATGAATATTGTGCAAGTCGCATTTGCGATTGGCATTCATTTTCTGACCATCGTGGCACTCGGTTTTTGCTTGAAAGCCTATGGCGCCGAAGCGCCCATTGAAGGCCTAATGATTGGCTTGCCGGCGCTCAGTTTGCTATTAATGCTACCCATCAGCATTTCTGGCTGGGGCTTGCGTGAGGCGACACTGTCCTCAGTATTAGCTATTTGGGGGGTAAAGTCATCTCTTACCGTGCTTGCCTCAATGAGCTATGGCGCACTGACAATACTTTGCGTACTGCCAGGCGCCTACTATTTATTAAAACGAAAATAATTGATTAGAGTAGAACTATGAGCATTAGCGTTAATACCATGCGCGCCATTGACCATTGGGTCGGCGTTCCACTTTGCGCTCTAGCAACCCTGATTGTCACTCTAGTGGATGGCATTAAGAACGTCTTCTCCCGTGGACCAGAGACACCGCGCAAACTACTCTTCATAGAGTTGTCCGAAATGGGTAGCGCCATTCTGGTGGATCCAGCAATGCGCAATGCACAAGCGCGTGGCGCTGAATTATTCTTTCTCATCTTTAAAAGCAATCGCGCCAGCCTGACTCTTTTAAATACCGTTAAGCCTGAGAATATTTTTACCATCGACTCCTCAAGTTTAGGCGGCCTAATTAAAGACACCGTACGTTTTCTAGTCATGGTACGCCGCCACCACATCGATACCGTTATCGATCTAGAGCTCTTCTCTCGTTTCACCGCCTTATTGACCGGCCTTTGTGGGGCTCGTCGTCGAGTTGGCTATCACATCTTTCATGGCGAAGGCTTGTGGCGCGGCTCCATGCTCACGCGCAAAGTGCATTACAACCCGCACATTCATATTACGAAGAACTTTCTCTCTTTGATTCATGCGGCCTTCGCAAAAACAATTGAAGTCCCCTTCAGCAAAATCCACATCTCTGACTCTGAGGTTCGCCTAGAACAAGCAGTCATTAATCCCGATGCATTAGAACAAGTTCGCCGACGCATTGAGAAATTGGCTAAAGAGGCGGGAATTCTATTTACTCACGGCAAAGAGCACCTCATCCTTATCAATCCCAATGCAAGTGATTTATTGCCACAACGTCGTTGGTCACAACAACGTTTCTCAGAGTTGATTATTGGCATTCATCAGCAATATCCAAATGACCTAATTCTGATTACGGGATCACCCGCTGAGTTTGAGTATGTTGAAAAAGTTCGCGCTGTTGCCAATGTAAAGAATGCTATTAACTTTGCTGGGCAAGTAAGCTTCGCTGAACTCCCCCCTCTCTATACGCTATCGGACGTTATGGTGACCAATGACTCTGGTCCAGGTCATTTCTCAGCAGTAACACCACTTAGAACGGTCGTCCTGTTTGGCCCAGAAACACCTGCGCTATACGGCTCAGTCGGCAACTCGATCGCTATTACCGCAAACCTTGCGTGCTCCCCTTGTGTGAGCGCAGCTAATCACCGTAAAACACCGTGCCACGATAACGTTTGTATGCAAGCCATTACTGTAGCTCAAGTCCTAGAAAAGGTTGGGGTTCAGATTCAAGACGCCGATCAAGCTAAGGCTCGCTAAGCTACATGAGCACTAAAAGCTTCTCGCTATCAGCATGGCTTCTACCGCTTTTGCCATTAGCTTTAGCGTGCATCGTTTACTTCGACAACTTGCAAACGAGCAGCTTTTTATTAATCAATGACTTTACCCAGGTGCTGCCAGACGTCATTTGGGGGTTCCTCACTTTTCTGGGTAGTGGCTGGGGAACATTTGCGATTGCCTTTCCACTACTCTTGCTCGCGCCAAGATTATTAACAGCGGGTATCTTCGCTGGAATTTTTGCGGCTGTGGCAATTTCGATTGTTAAACCTTTTCTGAATTTACCCAGGCCAGCAAGCATTTTGGCCGAAGGGGACTTTCATCGCGTTGGGGAACTGCTGCTATCCAGAGCATTTCCTTCGGGTCACACCCTCACCGCTTTTGCAATTGCAAATGCTTTCTATTTTTCCTGCGCCAAAAATAAACGCGCTCCATTGCTATCGCTATTTATCGTTGCATCCTTAGTTGGACTATCGCGTATTGCAGTTGGAGCACATTGGCTCACCGATGTTTTGGCTGGCGCGGGGCTAGGCTTATGGTGTGGAATGTTCGGCGCAAAGCTTTCACAACTTATTGCTAATGACGCATTACTTCCAAATAAAACATGGCCTCGTGTTATTGCCTTGAGTGGCTTGATTGCAGCTTATGCTCTTCTGAGGCAAACCATGGACTTAGAATTAAATCGACCATTTCAATATGCATGTGTTGGATTAATTGCCGCAACCTTAGCTTTATTTTTCAAAGCCCAAAAACCAAAGGCTATTTAATTCATTATGTTTAGCTATCGCCATGCATTTCATGCGGGAAGTCATGCAGACATTCTGAAGCATTTAACCTTAATTCATCTGGTCGAATACCTCCAAGAGAAACCGGGCGCTCTCACTATTATCGATACCCATGCTGGGGCTGGTATCTATAGCCTAAAGGATGGCTTTGCAGCAGTCAGTAAAGAAGCGGATGGCGGCATTTTTCAACTCATCAAATTTGCCAACCAATGCAAAGCCACCGGCAAACATATTGGAAAGAGTATTCAAGGTTATCTTGACTGCATTGAAGTAGAGAACGCTGACGGTCAGACCACCATATACCCAGGATCCCCTTTCATCCTGGCGCGCTTGCTTAGACCGCAAGATCGTCTCAAACTTTTTGAACTTCACCCTAAAGAGATTGATATTCTGCGCCACAACATTAGCGAGCTTAAGCAAGCTAAGCAAATTGACGTTTACGCTGAAGATAGTTTTGCACGACTAAAGGGGCTGCTCCCGCCGCCAAGCAGAAGAGGCTTAGTCCTAATAGATCCCTCGTATGAGGATAAGCAAGACTATCGCTACCTTGAAGCAGCCATGGAAGAGGCCCTGCACCGCTTTGCTACTGGTTGCTATGCGATTTGGTACCCAATCCTATCCAGAAGAGAGTCGGCAGCATTGCCAGATCGCATGAAAAAGATTGCAACTAGCTATAAGCGCTCTTGGCTGCACGCTGAGTTACGCATTGAAAATGCACCTGGCGAGCGCCGACTTCAAGCCAGTGGCATGCTTGTAATCAATCCACCCTGGACCCTGGAAAAACATCTAACCGAGGCATTGCCAACGCTAGTGAAGGCCTTAGGTCAAGATAATGCAGCCCAATATTTGTTGAAGAGTTTTGCGGCTTAAGGTCTAATGCAAAATATTTTGGCTCTTCAATTGCCCTAGCGTTACCTGTAAGTAGAAGGATCGTTAGAAATAGAAGCGCTCGACCAAAGGAATACCAAGAGACTAAGCGCTCACCACCGTGATTGAAGAGTAAAGCCTTCGGAGTTGTAACTCAAGTTTGCATTGGCGCCAACTGGTAAAGTCAGCTTATCAGGTTGATGGCCAAATGGTAGCCCCGTCACAATCGGAATATCAACTGAAAGTCTTGCGCGGATAGCTTCGATCGCACTCTCAAGCTTGTAACCTCTGTCATTGTCATAAAGTCGGTATGCTGAAAACCCACCTAAAAGGATAGCGTTTTGATTACCAAGAATTCCAGCATCCAATAACTGCATCAACATTCGCTCAACACGATAAGGATGCTCATTCACGTCCTCCAGGAACAATATCCCCTTTTGGGTTTGTCCGGGTGAAGGCATATAGGGTGTACCAAGCAAACAAGCTAAGACAGTTAAATTACCACCCCACAGGATTCCAGAGCTTGAACCAAAGTCTGATTTACCAAGGTAAGTTTGAGCAGCATCAACCTGACAATCCAATTGACGCTCTTGGACTGCTATTTGGAAATGCTTCCACATAAAAGCATCTGGCGTAATGGAATGCCCTTGCTCATCCCGAGGTCCAAAATCATAATTAAGCATTGGACCAGCCAAAGTAATGGCTCCTGTCTTTGCAAACAGCCCCAACTGAAAGACTGTGAAATCGCTGTGACCGCAAATCTGTAAACCGCTCTTGACCGCCTTAGCAATAGCATTCCATTCGATATCGGGGAGTAATCGATGTATGCCGTAGCCACCGCGCATTGCCATCACTAGATTGTCAGGAGTTAAGTTTTGGAGCTGATTGATTTCAGTAAGGCGCTCCACATCTGTGCCTGCGAAGCGTTGTTCAACCCTATTCACGCAAGCTTCATTGCGAACAGCAATACCTTGTTGCTTTAGCCAATCAATCCCAGCCAAAGAACTGCGTGCATCTAGGCTAGCCCCAGAAGGAGCAATCAAATGAATCCGCCTCAACGTCGCTCCTTAAAGAAATCTCTTAGTAATTGACCACACTCTTCTTGCATGATGCCACCTTCAGACGTTGTCTGATGATTAATCTGCCTCATGGAGAATAAATCTATCACACTACCTGCCGCCCCTGTTTTAGAGTCGGGAGCGCCAAAAACAACGCGCTCAAGCCTAGCATGTAGCATGGCTCCAGCACACATGGCACAAGGCTCCAGAGTCACGTACATGGTAGCACCCGGTAGTCGATAGTTCTGTTCTTGTGTTGCGGCAGCTCTTAATGCCAACATCTCAGCATGCGCACTGGGATCATGATTGGTAATGGGCTTATTGAAGGATCGAGAAATAATCTGCCCATCGCGAACTAGCACTGCGCCAACAGGAACCTCACCAGCAAGAGCCGCTAACTTAGCCTGCTCCAATGCTTCCCGCATAAATTGATGATCAAGCTTGGCTTGCATAACTTATAAATGAGTAACATCCGCCCAACAATTGGGGGTTTCAAAAAGACGAATGCAAGATAACTGTAATTGACCACCAAATGCTTTCCCGAATACAGGCTGCAAAATTCGGAAAGCTGCATTGGCCAGATTTTCAACTGTTGGAACCTGATCCATCACTACTGTTTTATGGTTCGGCAAACTTCCCAAGAAATCCACTATGGCTTCATCCTCCTTAGCCACTAAAAATGCATGATCCCAAGGTTCAACTACATACTTATTAGCCAAGCGCTTAATATCGCCAAAGTCCAACAACATGCCGTCATCAGCCTTGCCTGGATGATCCGCAATCTCTCCGCTAAGCGTAATCTCAATAGCGTATCGATGCCCATGGAGATGTTTACATTGGCCGCCATGATTCGGAATACGATGGCCAGAGTCAAACTCAAGGCGACGAGTAATTGAAATCGCGGATTGTTTTTTAGTCATTTCATTCTTTCAATTGCGGGACTAGGTCTAGCGTATGCCAATGAGTTTATGAGTCTGGAGACTTAATCTCCACAGCGGATTCTTTTGACATAGGCGTACGGCTAATTCAATATTTTCCTTCAGCAACAGGCCGTCCATGGGCTGCAGAAATCGATTGCGATAATCCATCTTCTCTAAACGCGCCATTAACGCACCCAGATCATCATGGCCGGATTGTGGAACTACAAGCTTAAGCTCATCAGCCTGCAAAACGATTAATTCGGAGCCGGCCTTAGGGCTTACACAAACCCAATCAACACCCTTTGGTACTTTGATCGTGCCATTGGTTTCAATCGCCACTTCAAATTGTTTTTGATGTAAAGCGGCTATTAATGTTTCGTCTAGTTGCAACAAAGGTTCGCCACCAGTAAATACTACGTAGCGTTTTTGCGGGCCTGCCGCAGTACTCCTCCATGCCGCTTCAATAGCCCCTGCCAATTGAAGCGCTGTTTCAAACTTTCCGCCGCCATCTCCATCGCTACCAACAAAATCTGTGTCACAAAATTGGCAAATAGAACTCTGGCGACCCTCCTCCCGCCCGCTCCAAAGATTGCAGCCTGCAAAACGACAAAATACTGCCGCTCGACCTGCGTGAGCACCTTCACCCTGGAGGGTTGGAAAAAGTTCTTTTACGGTATACATAGTGATCCACTGATTTTAAGCTCTAAGCCTACTTCCAGGACACGAGCTCCCATTGGAGGTAATCCTCCCAGTAGGCCTTCACCCAAAATATGCCATTGGTAATGTAGCGCCCATAACCTCTACGAATAACCCAGCGTCCAATTTCGGGAGAAAACCAGATATCTTCATCACGAATATTACCCACCCGAAAGACGTCATTGCTCTCAAAGTAAGGCATTTCATTGTGATATTGCAGCGTTAAAAACTCTCCAGCGGGAACTTTTACCCACTCCCACTGATTGGCCTGCATGCCTAGACCCCAGTAGTAGGTGCCGTCCGGATAACCAAGCACCTGATAGTTAGCTTTATAAAATTGACTAAAGCCAGCAGTAAATTGTGTAGGCCATAGAGGAATTGGGCGAATAAACCGCTGCGGTGGAGTCCAACGAGCATCCTGAAAGACATACCCCCAAGGGCTTTGAATTTCATCAGGTAGCGGACCGGCTTTTTCTCCAGACCTCTGAATCCGAACTTGCTCGCCTACCGAGACAACCCTTTCCGTAACAACGTCGACCAATTGTTGGTTAAAGACATTGCGAACGTTGTAAACCCACTCCTGACCTATCTTTGGCGCCCGCACAACAGGTGTTGGAGTGGGCTGTCCTGCAGCCACTCCTGATGGATAAGGTTGAGGAGAAATGCAAGCTGTCAGAACTGCCGCAACCGCCAGCAGGAGTCCAGCACACAGCGTCTTTTGGAGTGTACTTATTTGTATGAGGCCAATTGCCACTGATAACTACCCTCTTCAATCACGGCGCCTATTTGACCTTGGATTTGATATGAGCCTGAAGCTTCGCGCGCAACCCACCGCCCAATCTCAGGAGAAAACCATACGGTCTCTTTATGAATGCAGTCAACCTTATTGGGGTCATCACTTTCATAATGGATTAAAGATTGGAAACGCAAAGTATTGAATACACCCGCTGGAACCGCAACCTTTTCCCAGCCCTGAGTACTCATATATTCTTGCCACCCAAAACGTGAATCGGAATATCCTGCGATGGTGTAATGGGTAGCGACCTGCTTGTTCCATTGACTTGAGAGCTCTTGAGGCCAAAGTGGAATAGATGGATTGAAAATTAATACGTGCGACCACTCGGGATCCCTTGAAACCATCCCCCAAGAACTTTGAACTTCATCTGGCAGGCGACTTCCACCATTCGTGATGCGCTCAATAACGATGGAGGGGGCTAGGTTGGCTATGCGCTCGGTGATTACGCCGAGAGTCTTTCCGTTAAATACATCGCGTTTAATGTAAGTCCATTCCTGACCAATTTGGGGCTGACGCACCAAGGGCAAAGGATTGGGCTGAGCAATTGGTGTGCCGCGCTCATAGGATAGAGGAATGCCACAGGCCACTGGAGTAAGTGCCGCCGAGACGATAAAAGTGCGACGTGATAGTTTCATTTTTTCCCAAAAAGTAAAATGACTAGGTCTTTATTTATATAAAAATTGTACCGGAAGGCACATTAGTTTCTTTGGAGAATTTTTGCAATCTTGTTTCTCGAAATCTGAGATTTGGGAATTTTTATATGGTCACTATCAAACCAGGTATAGACGTCTTGTTCAAACCCCACACCATGCATAAAGTTATAAATCGCCCTCTTCAGCCCAAAACCCAAAGCGTCATGATCAACGCCAGTAGGATCCACAAATGAAATGTCGTTCTTTGCAAAGCTTACCTGAGGGAGTGGAACCAAGGCGATGCCATACTCTTCTGGGTTTTTACCCACAGGGGAATGGACGGTACACGTAAACCGATGGAAAAACCCACTCTGAATACAACCATTCTCAAACAGCTGACGCACATACTCCAAGGCATCCACTGTTTCTTGAACCGTTTGCGTGGGAAAGCCATACATCAAATAAGCATGAACCAAAATGCCCGCATCCGAAAAACCTTTGGTAACCCGCGCCACTTGTTCAACGGATACGCCTTTTTTCATCAGCTTAAGCAGTCTGTCTGACGCGACCTCCAGGCCGCCGGACATTGCAATGCAACCACTCTGCGCCAGTAATTGAGCCAATTGCGGTGTGAATGTTTTTTCAAAACGAATATTGCCCCACCAAGAAATAATCACCTTACGCTGTATCAACTCCTCAGCGAGCGCCTTCAAAATCTTCGGTGGCGCAGCTTCATCCACAAAATGAAAACCCGTTTGGCCAGTCTCTGCAACGATCTGTTCGATGCGATCCACTAACAACCTAGCCGAGGCAGTCTCATAACGAAAGATGTAATCCAAATCAACATCACAGAAACTGCATTTTTTCCAATAACATCCATGTGCAACGGTGAGCTTATTCCAACGACCATCACTCCACAAGCGATGCATGGGGTTAAGCATATCTAGTAGCGATAAATATGAATCTAGTGGCAAGCCATCCCAGGTAGCTACACCAACATCATCAAATGGAATGTCAGGTTCCTGCCAATTTATTAATTGCACTTGACCGGTATCATTACGAATAAAGGTGCGTACCAGCCTCCCTAGAGATCTCTTCCCCTCTAAATACTCAAGAATAGCCAGCAGGGGCCTCTCTCCAGAATCAAGGCTAATGAAATCAACAAAATTAAATATGCGGGATTCAGTAAGTTCACGCAATTCGGTATTAACATAGCCGCCGCCAAGAGCAATTTTGATCTTTGGGTACCTAGCCTTGATCGTCTGCGCAATTCTGAGTGCCGCGTACATGGCACCAGGAAATGGCACAGACAAGATAATTAAATCGGGTTGGTGTTTTTCGACTGCTTGAGTTGTTAAATTCTGTAAATGCAAATCCAGCAAACTTGGTGAAGCTGCTAAAGCATCGGCCAAGGGTGTAAAGGTGGGCTGACTGCTTGCGAGAAACTCTGCATAGCGAACAAACTCAAAGCGATCATCAACCGCATCGCGCAATACGTCTGATAAATCGTTGAGGTAGAGAGTTGCCAGATGACGCGCTCGATCCTGAGAGCCTAACGCACCAAAGGCCCAGGATAAAGAATCTCCCGACCCTTCGTCATCATAAGCATCGATCGATGAAAAGCGTGGGCCTTCAGGTAAAAATTCTCGGGTATTAATCCGGTGGCCTAAAGTGCTATCACGCCCCTGAAGAAATGCAATAACAGGCTCGATGGTGCCTTGATAAAGTTCAAAGTAATCCAAGAAATAATTCACGCTCGCACTGCGCAACTCTTCAGATAAAGCCAGGGCTTGTGTGCGCACCTCGGTCAAACCTGAAGCAGTGAAGAAGCTAAGAACTAAGGCAAGCGCCAAATCTTCCTGTACAGCCTCAATCTTGCGCGACCTTAAAAAACCCGTGAGATACGCAGTGGATGGATAAGGCGTATTCAACTGCGTCATCGGCGGGATAAGACTCAGAACTTTCATGAAGCGCCTAACAAACTTAACTCTTCAGTCGTAAACCCAGCCCGCTTGCGTGCCTCCATATTGAATGGCCCCTTTAAGACTGGTGCGCAATATTTCTTAGCCAATTCCCTGTAAGTCGTAATTGGGGATAAGCCATCCTTGGCACATAAAAAATTAAACCAATGATTGCCAATCAACACATGACCTATTTCATCATTGAGAATAATCTCTAGTATTTCAACTGCCTTTGCGTCCTTAATTTGCTTAAAGCGATCTCGAATACTAGGAACAGCATCCAGACCTCTCGCCTCCATGGTTCTTGGGACCAGCGCCATTCTAGCGATCACCGCATCCGTGGTTTTCTGAACAATTTCCCATAAACTATTGTGAGCGGGAAAATCGCCATAAGCAAAGCCAAAAGATTGCATATGCTGGTTCACCAAACCAAAGTGATAGGCCTCTTCCTTGGAAACCCTTAACCAATCCTCATAGTATTGCTTGGGCATGTCAGGAAAACGCCAGATAGCATCCAGGGCTAGATTCATAGCATTAAATTCAATATGGGCAAGCGAGTGCCAGAGAATTACCCTACCCTCGACAGTATCCATGCGCCTTTTGGGAACCTCTAGAGGTGGAACTAGTTCGGGCTTTGAAGGGCGCCCCGGAAGAACACAATCCTGAAATTCAAAGTTGCGTGAAAGATCCAGAACAACACGCCCCTGCTGATACCCTTCAAATAAGTCATTGATCCGACTTACCTTGTATTGCACATTAGTGTTTGCCAGTATTTCGAGGGAGGTTTCTCGTAACTCAAGCACAGGCATTAGCAAGCTTAAGTCGCCTACTCCCACTCAATAGTTACTCGGTTGAAAAACATATATAAATCATATAGTTACAGTCACCAAAACAAGTGCGTGTAACTTTTGTGTAACTTGACTGAGTTGGGGCTGTTTTTAACAAAGCAAAATCCTATTCGTTTTCAACGCTTAACTTTAACGCAGTTACACAGGTTGCGGAACATAATTTGAGTAACTTTTATTAATTGAGACAGATTACTTTTCAATAGCAACAACAGTATTAAAAAGACCGTAGTGAGATAAACCTTCGTGACTATCAATCCCTGTATAACGCAACGAAGCATCTTCATATCGCCTAAATGCAAACACAGCTTGATTCATTTGCTCCGTATTAAAGACTTTAAGTTGGACAAGTAAGTGAAAGTCTTTTACAGTAAGACCTGTAACTGTTAAGAATAAATCAGGTTCTAACTTAGTGATTACATCTTGTAAAGTATTTTCTCTAAAGTCAGTCAAATACATAAAAGCAGGAATACGTGTTGCAAATTTAATCAATTTTTCTTGAACTAGTTTTCGCTTTGATTTGTATTCTTTTTCTTCTTCAGTTAACTCTTTCTTTTCTTTAGCAGTTAACTCACCCTTCTTACCTTTCTCTTTAATTTCCTTAATTTTGTCACTTTTATTGATGATAGTTTCAATAATATTATCACCAAGCGTTCTCCAACCTTCAATTCTTTCAACAGCCGCCATAGCATCAGGATTATCTAAAACACGGCGTAACGTTTCGTTATCGACATTGACTAACAAAGCACTTTCCCACTTACGAGCCAACAACGTAGCAGAAGTACCAGCCATAGCTATATCGAGCACACCACCAGCATCAATTTGCGTCATGTTCGCTCCGTCATAAGCTAATACTGGCAAAAATGAAACTAGCTCTTCTACTGCTTTTTCGGGATTAGCCTCATTAGGTGACAACCCAATACCGTACTCAGATAACTGCCTAAGAGCACGAGTTGGAGCAAAATCAAACACAAAACATACAGGCTTAAGGATTTCTTCTTGATTAGGGACATCACCATTAGGATTCTTAATAGACCAAGGTGATTGCACACGAAATGCAGATTGAAAGTAAGTCTCAGGTGACTTGAGATTCCTTAACATCAGAATAGATGACCACTGAGCAACCGTGACTCCTGTAGTTAATTTTCCGCAAGAAAGCGTAATAGTCTTAGTATCGAAGCCGTTACCTATTGCATCACGAACAGGTGGTAACGCCTCTACACCAATACCCGCTGAAGTTCCAGCCGCAACAACAACTTTGTAGTCATGCCAAAAAACATTTTGTCTTTCAGAAAGCAAGTTAGCCATAGCATGACAAGAACTTACGCTGTACAGGAACCAAAATGAATGCTGAAGATATGGTAACAACCTTATGTCCGAATAAGGAAATGGTGGACGCTTACCAATCTTTAACATCTCAGCAGATTGGGGCAAGTAGCCACCGCGAATGATATCTAACCATTTTTGAACATCGTTCTTGTACTTAAACTTAGCAGACTTACCTTCACCAGTTGCCTCAAAAAATGAATTAAGGTCAAACTCATCAAACTCACCACCACTTGCAACTGCTAATAATTCATCAGGCATTTGGTACGTAAGGAGACGCATTTGAGGTAATGCCGCATAAGGATTTCTCTCCCTTGGACGTTCAATAATAAATTTTTCTTTTGCCCTTTGCTCATCTGTATAAGTCCAATTAAAAATTTGTTCTTCAATAAATTCACCTGATGAAAGCGCCTTAAAGGGAGTACCTGAAAGATACAAATAAGCTCTAGAAGTTATTGGTAGGAAATCACTTTCATTACCCAATGGTTCACTTAAATCTGCAATTTTATCTTTCAAATTTTTTGTATCATCTTGAAAACTTTCTTCTTTCAATATCCTATCTTCATCTGAGGAGAATAGTTCTTTAGCTGATTCTCTCCATGCTCCAAAGTGATACTCATCAAAGATAACTAAATCCCAATTAATTGTATGTAACCATTCATTCTTTGCTTTAATATTTCCATTACTATCCTTACCAAGTAAGTCTTGTAATGAGCCAAAATAAACTAAAGGAGTTGTGTTTTTTACCTTAGTTGGAATTCCTCCAGCGGCTCGGGACATGTACTGCCAACCTTCAAAGTCAACATGATTTTCTAAATCTGATTGCCATGCATCCTCAACTGCAGGCTTGAATGTCACAACTAAAACTCTTTTTGCATTCAATTTTTTTGCCAATTGGTAAGAACTAAATGTCTTACCAAATCGCATTTTTGCGTTCCATAAAAATCTTGGTGCAGAGTTCTTATCTTCTTTCCAAATAGACTGAAAATAATCGTACGTCTTATCTACAGCACTAGCTTGCTCTTCACGCAAGCCAAACTTTTCATACCTATCACCACTTAATCTTTGACCTGTTTGTAGCTCAGTAATAACTGTTTTGACATCATTGACAGTACAGCGCATCCATTCCAGTTCAGATTTTTGAAACTTCTTTTGAGCAAGTCGCGCTCTTACTTCGTGATCACTAAAGAATGAACCATCATTCCTTATGGCATCACTTGCAAGTTCAATACGATAGTTTTTAATAGCCGCTGTCTTTAACTGTTCTGCAACTCTTTGCTTAACATCACGTGATGTTTGACCAACTTTAAGAAGTCCTACATGCGCCTTATCATCAATGCTATACGCATATATTTGTGGACGTAATTGCGGCTTAGGTGAAAGAATTTCTTCGATAGTTTTAGTCATAATTACACCATTGCTTTAATATTATTTTCAATTAAATCAATTTCCTCTTGTGTTAAACCATATTTTTCATATAAATCTTTATCATTCCATGCAATAGAAAAATTCTGCATTGGAATTAATTCAAAAGTTGATTTTGAAAGATTTTTTTGAATTCTGTTATAAGATAATAATGCTCTAAAAAACTTAGTCTTGATGTAACTAAGACAATTAAGCGCTTCCTTTTCGGAGTCAAAATTACCAATACGCAAGAAGGTTTCTGTACACACTTCATTTGGTGGTGCAACGATAATCTCAGGTGGAACAGTTGCTGTTGTTGTATATGCATAAGAGTGAAACAATTTCCACTTAATTTCTGCATTATTGATATCATCAATTAATTTTTTATCAACATAACCAACAACTCGTTTAGCACCTCCTTTGTTACCTTTAACACCATAAATTTTCATAGAGTTGTTAAACGGTTTGGTAGGAATACTATCGTAACCATATTTTTTAGTGTCATTAAATAAATCTGTAGCTATCCCGTATGGTTTTCGTGAAGATACAATATCACTGAACTTATTTTCATTCTTTACTGCAACTTTTTCAAGAATTGATAGCTGACGATAGTCACGAATAACTTTATCTGAAAATTTTGATTTTAAGAATCTTTGTGATTTGATTACATCTCCGTACATTGACTTATAAATGTAATCAACTTTACCTTTGAATTGCCTATTCCACAGAAAGTAGCAAACTCCACCATCTAAATTAATACCTTGAAAACATTCTTTAGCATTTTCATAGTCATACAATATTTGTATTCTTGTATCACTCATCATGCTGTCTCTAAATTCGTCAAGTCCCTTGCCACCTTTGAGCCAACGAGACGGTACTACCATAAGAAGATAGTTAGGACTTAATGAAATCGCTTGTTCAATAAAATGGTGATAGATTGGCTTAGCGCTATCACCTGTCCCACCTCCATCGCTGATTTGATACGGTGGGTTTCCAACGATTACATCAAACTGCATTTTTTCTCCAAATAATTTTGTAATTTCATTTTTAATATTTTCCGTATGTATAAAAGCATAAGCATGATTATCAAGCTCATCTTTACGGTTAAATGATGACTTAGAAGCACCACAATACTTGCATTTTTCACCTATCCATTTATGACTAATATTTTCATACCAAATGTTTCCGTCTTTACTTTTTAGGCTCTTAGCGATTGAATGTTCACCATCAGCACTCTTAGAACAGTACACGCTTCTACGAGCTAATAGGCTTGTTAATCTGGTGATTCCAATTCCATATATTTGACTACTTAAGATATGGTCTACTCGCTTGTCAAGATTAGGAATAATTTTCTCAAGACCATTCGTAAGTCTAGAAGTAATTTCTCTTAAAAAAACTCCAGACTTAGTACACGGATCAAGAAATTTAATATTCTTATTTTCCCATATATTTTCACCATTATGTTCTTTAGCCCATGTCTCAGCAAGAATATCAAGCATCTTATTTGCTAATTCTGGAGGCGTAAAAACTTCATCGTTCGATAAATTAGCAATGCACGTCAAAACATCAGGATTACGATTACGCAGAGTAAAACTAGCTTGTTCTATCATAATTTTTTCTCCATAGTCTCTTCATAAATTTTTGCTAATTGTGAGATTGAAACTTGTTCATACGTCTTGACAGGTTGGAAAATTTCATGTCTCCCTAAATCTGCAAACAAAGAACCTTCCGCACTAAAAGCTGAAGAACCTGTTAAAACGTCAAATCTAAAATCTCGCCTTTGAAACTTACCTTTACCTAAATAACCCCATTCTGCAAATGTAATAGGACTACCATTTATGTCACGCATAGTTAGTGCATCACCATGTACTATGTTTTGGGACAGCACATAGACAGCTGAGCGGTAAAGGTCGTCTTCTATCTCGAGATTTAAGTATGAGATTAAAACTTCCAATACATTATCTTGACATTCAGCTATATTGTCCTTAAGAAGCTCGATACCGTAAATGCACATCACACTTAGCAAAGCATAGTGATTACGATCAAACTCAGATTTCCCATACCTAAGCTCTACTGCCGCTAGCTTACGTTTTAGAATTTTTGTAAGGAAATTGCCGCTTCCGCAAGCAGGTTCCAAAAACCGAGCGTCAAGTCTTTCGGTTTCATCTTTAACCAAATCAAGCATCGCTTCAACTAACCACTCAGGCGTAAAAACTTCGCCATGGTCAGCAACCCGCTTTTTAGATTTGATTAGGTTCATTGCTTAACAAGCATTTCCTGCCCCTCGTGTTCTGTCATTACCGTGTACTATTGAATGCTTTTTGGTACACTAGCTATGCTTGTCATTCTACAAGCTATTGACAGTTTAATGTGCCCTATGTACAGTCAAATGTCAATTCATACAACACACCAAGGAGCCTTTATGAGCCGTGTAGAAGAAATCAATGTACAGATAGCCAAGTTAGAAGAAGAACGTAAGAGTGCCATGCTGACTGAGCGTGGCAATGTGCTCGATAGGATTAAGAAAGAAATTAAGCTTTACAGCTTCAAGACTAGTGACTTTAAGGGCGTATTAGCTACACGTAAAAAACGTGGCACAGGAACAGCGGCTAAAAAAGTAGCGGCAAAGAAAACTTCACGTTAACTAATTAAGGAAATTCCTATGTATAGTTTTTATTCACGAATTCCTGAAATTAACGCTGAAGCGTACAAGATTACGGAATACACAGGAAGTGAAAAAGATGTTGTACTTGCTCACGAAGTAACGCCAACTTGGGTTGACAGAATAGATGGCGAGTATTTTTACAGACAAGCGGCAGGTGGTGAAATAAAGCACTTAATTAAAGAGTTTATTTTCAAAAAAACATTTACTGAATAGTCGTTAAATCAACTCAATTGCTTTGCGTTTCATAGCGTCATTAACGTCTATATAGCATTGTGTAGTGCTGATGTTGGCGTGACGAGCAATACTTTGTAGAACTCTAACGCTAACACCTTTGTCAGCTAAATTTGTAATAGCTGTACGACGTGGACTGTGACTACTTGCTCCATCTATTCCACAATTTTTGAATAAATGGTGAAAGTATTGGCACAATGTATTGCTGTTCCAACCTTCTTGTGGGCGCTTTTGGGAGTAGAAAAGCTTGTCCGTAATTTCTTTGTACGGCACAGCTTTTACATAAGCCTGTAGCTCTTTGCGTAGCTTATCGCTAACAAATACAGTACCCGACTTGTTACCCTTAGTCTGTTCTGCTGTTAAGTAAATCTCAGCTTTAATCTTACCCTCCCCGTCCAATACGTCTGCGTAACGCAAGCTAGCGCATTCCTTAACACGTAGCGCCGCGTACAACATAGTAGCGAACATAGCCCTATTGCGTTCTGCGTGTGCTCGCGTAGCTACGTAATCAAACACTCTACGTATTTCTTGTTGCGTTAGTGTTTTTGCTTGTTTAGACATTAGTGCTCTCCTTAAAGTAAGCTTTTCAATGTCTAAAGTGTATTTTCTTTGTTTCTTAAAGTCAGCCGATTTTTTGTCTATTTGTGTCAAAGTAAAAACCTCAATTAAATCAACGCTCTTTTGCTTAATGCGTTAAAAATCAAAGCTTTTACACAAAAGCTTTGTTTATGTATTTATCGTAACTTTGTAGCTTTTTTGTGATTTTTGACAAAACTTGCGTATAAGCCCTACACGCTGTCGTTAGCTAACTCAGCTACCCAAGCTTAGCTTAGCTTGTTTTAAGCGTTTGTAGCTTGTTTAATTCAGTCAGCTACTGTCTATAGCTGTGCTCTAGTTCTGTAGTTTTAACAGTTCTGACTGTTTCAGTGTCAGCTTTAAGTGTTGATTAATTTTAAGCATGACAAAAATCTACGCACTCCTAAAGTGCGTAGTTATGTAAGTACTTAAAGTAACTTCAGTCTGCTTTAAGTGCGCTGTGCGGAAGCCAACAGTTGCCTACATCCCAAATGCTGTCTGTATCCCACGTGCGTCTAGGTTGTTGCTGTGCTTCCTTAAGCGTGTAGCCAACCCAATCTCTTTCGTCATAAGCCATAACCTTAATATCGTCTTTTTGTTTTGCCTTATCGTGCCATACGTGCCTAAATAATGTCTCAATGTCTGCTGTTGTAAGTGCTTTTGGTAGGTTGCCTAATGCTATGTTTACGTGAATAGTTTGCGCTCTATCTGTCGTTTCCGTTGCGCCTTCAATCGTTACAAATGCTAATGGCTTGTATAAATCTGGCATACGTACAACTTTATTAGTTGCGTTTGGATAGAGTAGCTTGTTAAAGCAATTGAGTGCGTAACGTGTATCTTTACTCGTTTCAACTAGTTTTTGCTTTAAGTAACTATCAGCTCGCACGTGCTTAAAACGCCCTATGTTTGTATTAGCAACGTATGGACGGTGATTAGTGTGCGCGACAATAACGTGGCTGACATGCTGTTTATAGCTGTCAAACATGTCTTTAATATCGTGTGCTGTGTAGTTTCGCATATATGTATTTATGCGAAAACAAAGGAAAGAAGAAATTTTCTTCTTGGTTGCTCTTAACAAACTCTGAAGTTACAGTAAAAGTTTACTTAACAAAAGGAGTTTTACTATGTCAGTAATTGCTAAATTGAAGCTTGTAGCTAGCAAACGTGAACGTTTCTCAAGCCCAACTGTTGCTCGTCGTCAAAAGCTAGCAGATAAGTTGGAAGAACAACTTGCGCTTTGTACAGCACAAAAGAATGGCGAAATTTACGCACCAAAGCGCATTAAAACTGTGACTAACGCTGACGGTGAACGTGTGCGTGTAGAAGCTATTAAGCGTGTTAAAGAGTGGTTTTGGACTACTAGTAGCGGTAAGATTAACTTGGCTGTGCGTTATGGTAGCAAGACTTTAGAACTTGGCAAAGGCAAAAACGCTATTGAACTTAGCACTGGCGAAGAACTTATCAGCACTTTAGCTTTGCTTAAGGACGCTGTAATTGCTGGTGAATTAGACGATGCTATTACCAATGCTAGCGATAAGTTACGTGCTGGCTTTGGTAAGTAAATAACATAAGGACTGGCTTTAATTGCCAGTCCAATCTCCTATGCCTTGCTAAATATATA
>Ga0364874_10408_pt1 | contig 23921 bp, 21 predicted proteins | sample ExccelAu500001D4_2_FD_206922 | JGI IMG/M metagenome (GOLD analysis project Ga0364874, IMG submission 206922) | Enriched cells from Trout Bog Lake Hypolimnion, Wisconsin, USA - BchlTB.Aug07.5000.01.D4 | ecosystem: Environmental > Aquatic > Freshwater > Lake > Hypolimnion/Profundal zone | place... | reverse complement strand
CCCATGCATGATCAGCTCATAATTCAGATACCAGGTCGTATAAAATGGTAATTGCAACCACGAGACACGAACAGACTTAATAATAGATAATTGCAATGAAGCCAGTTTAAGTTGCGTATCCGTGACACTTTCACTGTTGTCGATCTGTTTAAGTGTAAAAATGTCTTTTACATACAAAAAAACCGCTAGGCTTGTACTAAGTGATATCATACTCAAAGAACCCACGAAAAAACCCTTTCCTAAAGAGATGGGAGTGTAAAAAACGCAGTAATAAATCAGAATAAACATAAACGAAATCCATCCCAAACCCAGGGTAATCCCAATTATTTTTGAAAATATCAGGGATTTGACTTTAGATTTTGCTTTCCTGGTTTGTGTCAATTCAAAAGATTGATCATTGATGTTTAAAAAATCTTTAATCTCCCTGTCCGGGGAGTTCCATATCTTTTTTAAATATTCGTCTTCCATCTCTTCTAATGAATAAAGTTTATTGTCTTTTGTTTTAACTGATCTTTGATCCGATAAATTTTGGTAGCCACATTTGTTTCTGTCATACCGAGGATTTCAGCTATTTCCATATAGCTTTTTGCTTCCAGGAAGAGAATGATGAGTGTCCGGTCAAGTTCTTTTAATTCATTGATGAACCGTTGCAATAACCTCCTGTTTTTTTCATATTCATCTTCAATATCATCATCTTCATCTTCAATGTCTTTCAAATTATCTGATAAAGAAACCACGGCATCAGATCTTTTGCTCTTTCGGTAATAAGAAATTGCCACATTCAGGGCAACCCTGTACATCCATGTGGAAAATTTAAGATTAGCATGAAACGAATGACTGGATCGCCACAGCTGATAAACGATTTCCTGGGCCAGATCTTCCCTTTTTTCCTTATTGTGGCAATACGAATTGCATATTTTAAATATAATTCCCTTATTCTCCTGAATAAGCTTTACGAATTCCTTTCGATCAATTGGGTTGTTCATTATGGTCAGGCAATGTTCTTTAGACTATTATTCGCATCATGGTTGAAAAATCACAGTTTTGTAAAAAATATTACTTCAATAGTTCGCTTAATATTAAACAAAATTGATTTTTCATCGTACAAACAGGATAAAAAAAATCTTTAGCTGATTTTCCAATATTATTCATTTTTTCTCCGTAACTTATTGGCTGAAAAACAATCAGCTTTTTGTCAGTAGAAGTTACTTTCCGTGACAAGTTCTGTGCGTTTAATGTTTCTTCCCGGCTTAACGGCCTGACTGGTTCAGCGGTATAATGCAGCCTTATACCATTTACTAATTTCCGCATTTGAATTCAATAAAATTTGAATATGTCAAATCTGGTCAGTACACAAATTTCCGATGTAGACCTTCAGTCGGTACTTCAGGCGATTACCACGATTCATCAGAAACTTCCGTTTCTGATGAAATTTTCTCCCGGCGATAAAAAGTCCACCGCCATGCTCGAGGACGGACGTTATCCGTTTGCAAGCAAAGCTCTTGATTATGCATCGCGCGAAGCTTCCATTTGTCCCAACGCCCAGTTGCTGGGCGAGGCTCAAAAGGATATGAATGTATATAATAAACTTCAAACTGTCGACCGCGAACTAAGCCGTCTGAGTGAAATGGTGACCGATACCCGGATGGTAGCAGGGGCTGAGCTTTATGAATTTGCCCAGGTGGCTTATAAAATGGCGAAGATCTCGGCTTCGATCGGCACACCCGGCACTCAAAGCATTGTTGATGACCTTGTCCGGCTCTATGCCAATAACGGAAAGAGCAATCCGGTTAACCCCGCTGTTGCTTAGTAACTCTGAAATACCCCAATAATCCTGGCTGCATAAGGAATGTTGGGGTATTTTATCCCCTGTGGCGCCACACAAATCCGGAGGATTTGTAGGTTTATAGAAAAGCGGACGGTTTAAATCCACGTAGGACTCCGCCGGAGTCTTAGGTGATCGCTTAACATCTGTTTCTATAAACCTGCGACCCCGCTGAAGTCTCTGCGATACTGCACCCTGTCATTCATGACCATCCGCACTCCAAACTCAACCTGCCCGACCCCAAAACCGACTTAATTTTGTCCGCTTTTGAGGTCAAAATGAAGCCGACCGACTGTCAGCATCAACCAACTGTACCTGAAAACAAACCGATTGACCTGAAAAACAAACACACCGGGGTTAATAGATAACATATCGATATCGAAGAGTTCAATAATGGATTAAATCTCAGACAACACGAACTTAAAATGAAACCAACCGGGGTGAAAATGAAACCAATCGGACATTAAACCAGAACGGTTGATGTTCCGGAACCTTATTTTTCCCATTTCTATTGTTGATGGTCAGATCATGGCGATTTAATTCATTATAAGTGTGGGACGTTTAACAAATATTTGGCACAAAAATTGGTGACGGAACAGGTTAAAAGGTAAATATGAAGAAAATATTTTTATCCGTTTTTTTTCTGATACTCATGAGTTATCTCACTTTAGCGGTTCAGAATCAAAAATCAATACATGACTTTCCAATACAACTATCATATTCGAAAGGGAACAATGATACTCTGGTAATTTACATAACAGGAGATGGCGGTTGGAATAAATTTAGCGAGAAACTTGTGCAGGGCATTGAGAGAAAAGGCTATGGAGTGGTATCGTTAAATTCCAGAAAATACTTTCGAAATAAAAAGACCCCTGATATTTTTGTACAGGACATTGAATATTTGTCGGACTACTTTATGAAAGAATGGAATAAAAAGTCACTTATTATTGTCGGTTACTCATTTGGTGCAGATGTAAGTGCTTTCCTTCCCAAAAGGTTATCCAGGGCAGTTCTTACAAAAACAGACCATCTCGCGTTACTTTCACCTTCAATAAGCACTGACTTTGTGATTAATCTGAAAGATTTGATTGGTGACAGTCGAAATACCAAGAGAAAATACAAAATAGCCCCGGAAATTATTGATTTAAAATTCCCGGTAATTTGTATTTTTGGGATGGATGAGGATCTAAAACTCAAAGATATTCCCATTAAATCAAAATGGCTTAAAATTCATAAACTGCCTGGGAATCACCATTACAAAGAAAATATGGCATTGGTCATCAAAACGATAGGTTTGTAATTTCACTATATTATTTTTTAATTTCACATTTTTGATTGAAAGGTCTAAGATTCACTTTCAATTATAAATTTGATTTGAAATTTTCGTATCACGTGAAGAATTGAGTCTTTTCAGGTTATTGACCTGCCCAATACCAATCCGGACAAAAATCAGGCACTTCATTTCCGGTGAAAGCAATATTATTTATGGATTAACAGTCTATTTTCCAATATTCTGAATTTTATATTCAGAGTAGAAAAGCCATAAATCGTATGTATCTTTCATTAAATTCTTTGGTCATATGGTACCCTGTGAGTTCCGCATATTCAGGAATAGCGAATTGGAAGAGGCGAATAATTGGATAGTTGCAGATTAGGCAATTAAAATATTTCTTTTGAAATCTGAAACATTGTAAATTCAAGAGTCAATGGATCACTCTTCTGAAAAATGAACCAATTCCGAACGATAGGCATTAAAGATGGTAGATTTGGAGATTAGCCCGATGTACTTCTGATTCCGAACAACCGGAAGATTCCAGGCACCGCTTTCATTAAATTTCTGCATCACACTCTCCATCTTTTCGTCCGGCGAAATTAGTGCAGGTGGCATAACCATTAAATCTTTAACTAAGGTATCATTATAACGTTCCCGATCAAACATGATGAGCCGAATATCGTCAAGCAGAACAATGCCACAAAACAATTCTTCACCGTCAATTACCGGAAAAATATTACGTTTGGATTTGGAGATTATCCGGACCAACTCACCCAGAGTGCAGTCCGCCTTTACTGTTAACAGATCGGTCTCAATTACATTTTTTAATTTAAGCAGAGTCAAAATAGCCTTATCTTTGTTATGGGTAATAAGATCTCCATCTCTGGCAAGTCGTTTATGATAGATTGAATGGGGTTCAAGTGGTGTTATTGTCAGATAGGCGGCAGCCGAGGTAATCATCAGCGGAATTAACAATCCAAATCCACCGGTGATCTCTGCAATTAAAAAGATAGCTGTCATTGGAGCATGCATGACACCGGACATCATTCCGGCCATTCCCGCCAAAGCAAAATTACGAATTGGTACCACGTTCCCTTCGATGTTTATGATCGAAGAGACGAAAAAACCTCCCAGTCCGCCCAGGAATAATGTAGGTGCAAAAATACCGCCGCTACCACCGGCACCATTTGTTGTAGCTGTCGCCACAATTTTTACGAGCATTATTAGAAGTACCATCCCGATCAAAACAAACTTATCATCTTTGAATTCAACAAAAAGCGAATTGTTAAGGATATTTGAACCGGCGTCCGTAAGAATTTGATCAATTGAAACATAGCCTTCACCCCAAAGGGAAGGGAAGAGAAAAATAAAGATCCCTAACATGGTTCCCCCCATCAACACCTTTAAATAAGGATTACTGATTTTCTTAAATTGCCCTTCTACGAATAGATTCCCATGGGTGAATAAGAAGGAGAAGAGCCCACAAAATATCCCTAAAACGATATACCATGGTATATTGGAAAGATTAAATTCTTTTACAATTTGGAATTCAAAGTGGTGTGCACTACCCATTAAAAAATAAGCCAATGATGCAGCAGTAGATGCGGAAATCAAAAGAGGCAGCAATGAAGACATTGTCAGATCAAGCATTAAAACTTCTATCGCAAATAACATTCCGGCCAGGGGAGCCTTGAAAATTCCTGAAATTGCGCCGGCAGCACCGCAACCTATTAATACAGTCATCGTATGATAACTTAGATTAAATCTACGTGCTATATTTGAACCAATTGAGGAACCAGTCAAAACCACCGGGGCCTCCGCTCCAACTGACCCGCCAAATCCAATGGTAATTGTACTGGAAATAATGGAAGTAAACATGTTATGTGCACGAAGAATCCCTTTATTATTGGCAATAGATTTAAGAACTTTTGTTATTCCATGCCCAATATCGTCTTTGACGAAAAATCTTACATAAAGTACTGTAATTAAAATACCAATTCCTGGGTATGCCAGGTAAAGATAATTTTGCGAGTAGGAAATAAAATTCTGCGTTAAAAAATTTCCGAGAAGATGAATGAGATTTTTTAAAAGAACAGCAGTAAAACCGCTTAGAAGTCCTACAATTAAACTAAGTATCAACAATACCTTATGGTCATTGCGATGATCCATACGCCAGGATCTGACATTTTGAACGATTTCACCATACTTTTTCATATGCTGACAAAATTAATCTTATTCGACACTTTTTCCCTTTGCCAGATAACAATATCAACCCGAAATTATCATTAGATGGGAATAGCTACAAACTAAAAGTCAAAGGCTAAATATGAAAATGGATTCTATGGAATGAGTAAATTTTAAAATTCATGATTGTAATTAAATTTGAATTTATTTGTATTTAAATTTGTAAATTAACTTTAATGTTTTTAAAAATATGAAATCAATATTTAGCAAAAAAATATCTGTTGGCCCATGCATAGTTGCGGTATTAATTTCCATTGGCGGCACATACTGGGTTTCATCTGTGTTGGGAAATGGGCAGTCCATCTCTTCCTCAAACCCAGAGAAGGGATCCCTGGCCTGTAATTATGAGATAAAAAGGTTGGAAGGTTATAGGTATATTAGGCCTCTGATGTTCGTTGAAGATGAGTGCGAATCAGAAGGTCTGACACTTATAAAACAACGCGTTACTAAGCTGATCGATGAATTGAAAGGATCGGGAGATTTAATTTCAGCTTCAGTTTATCTAAAATCTTATACGAAAAACGAATGGATGGGCATAAATGAAAATGAAAAATTTAGTCCGGGTTCATTATTAAAGGTTCCGGTACTAATTGCCTTTTTAAAAATGAATGAAAAAAGGCCTGGCATATTGGATCAAACTCTTGCCTATAGTCATCCGTTTCCTTCAAATAAAACCGTCGCATTCTTGTCAAACCAGATAATTTTAGGTCATAAATATACGGTTAGAGATCTACTAACTTACATGATTGCATATTCTGACAATAATGCAACGAACCTTCTCAATACAATAATTGACGTAAATGTCTTTAAAAAAATATTTACCGACTTTGGTCTCGAAGCTCCTGAATGGAATTCCAGTAATTATCCTATTTCTTCAAAGGACTATTCATTATTTATCAGGGCTTTGTATAATGCGTCATATCTTTCAATTGAAGATTCAGAATTGGCGACTGAGTTATTAGCTAAGTCAGATTTTAAAATGGGATTGGCCAAGGATTTGCCTGATTATCTGAGAATCGCACATAAATTTGGAGAAGGTGGAAATAGTAACGAACCCGAAGTTTCGGAATCAGCGATAATATATCTTGAAAATAAACCCTATTCCTTGACAGTAATGACAAAAGGGAAGGAAAAACAAAGATTGGCTCAGATTTTAAGCCAAATATCTGATGTTGTGTTTCAAAATATGTAATTATGCTTATCAGATTTTCAGGTATCAATTTTTGGAGAAAAATAACGGTATTCAAAAATTGGTTTCTTTGAGGCTGCAAAAGAAATATGGCACATTAAGTTATCATTATATGTCATTCGTTTCAATTTAATTATTTTCAGGTACTTTAATTTATTTATATTTTTGTAGCATGAAGTAATATTAATAATCTTTAGGGATATAAGCATTGGTTAGTCTTAATAAAACGACCAATTGATAAAACTGGTTACTCCCCAATACATCAGGTTTTTTCAGCTTAAATACAGAAATATGACAAACATTACACACCAATCCGAAAAATCTTTCCAGGAGCGGAAAAAAATTTTAATTCCTGCCATTGCCTGGACAATGATTGCATTTGTACTTTTTTACAGAAGCACCACCTTATTATTGAATTACCATCAATACCTATGGTTAAAGATATTTGGATCAGCAATTTTAGGTATATTTTTTTACCTTTTATTGTTTTTTAAAATGTCTTTCAAGCAAGGGCGTCTGACAATTAATTTAATATCTGACAACCAGGATACCATCTTATTTTTCGATATCAAACGTGATCTCCTGATTGCCATTATTGCCATTTCCGGTTTTCTGTTGAGAGTATCAGGAATAGTAACACTTGAGAATGTCTCTATTATTTATATCGCAACTGGAATTCCTTTACTTCTTTCAACGCTGCGGTATTATTATAAAACATTTTGAGGTATTATTCCCATTTAAAAAGTTTAACTATTTTGCTTTAATGTCATAAGCCATCAGTGCATTGGTGTGGCGGATATACAAAACCCCATTATGGATTACAGGGTGTGCCCAGAATGGACCGGACTCTCCCAGGTTAATTTTGAAACTGCTGACCAGGTCAAATTTCTCCGGGTTTGCCTTAAGAAGACCTACGTTTCCTCTCTTTTCGTCATAAATATAAAGCATCCCTTCGGCTGAAATGATTGAGCCTTTACAATTCCAGTGTTCTTCCCACTTTTTTTCACCCGTTTTCCAGCTGATGCAACACCAGTTTCCATCGCCATTATTCAGCCAGTTTGATCCATAGATATAACCGTCTACCGATACCACTCCGCCATGATGAACATCCAACAGCAGATCTGTCCAGGCTACAGTTGCACTTTTCCCGTCTTCACCAATCCTGATCATCTTCCCGCCAACATTATATCCGCCGGTTACATAAACCATTCCGTTATCATAGAGCGGGGTCACGCACATAATGAGATCCCAGTTAAAACCGGCCGGTTTTTCAATGGGAACCTTCCAGAGAATCTCCCCGTTTGTGGCATCCACTGCGAAGACATTTCCCAACGACACATTTACAACCATCTTTTTCCCGGCATAACTGATCAGGATCGGAGAAACATAACCCGGCTTGTCGTTGAGGGGAGCCGACTTCCAGATCAGTTCTCCTGTGGCTTTATTGATGGCAATCGTCATCGTCTCGGGACCTCCGGGAGTGAAATAAAGTTTATCTCCGTCAATGATCAGCGATTCGGCAATTCCCCATCGCCCGTAGGTCCCTTTATTCATTTCACTGGCTTTGTAGCTCCAGATCACCTTTCCGGTAGACCCATCTATACATGCAAGATCCCCAAATCCGCTGGTGGTGTATACCTTGTTGCCTTCAACAGTGGGGGTTGCACGGCTGTCAGGGTACGATTCATTCCAGGCCCGTCCCATCACGGTTTGCCACAGTAATTTTCCTTTCATATCCAGAGCATACAGGATGTCGTTCCCTTCCGAAGTTCCCGTTATGTAGAGCTTATTATCTCCAAAAGAGACCGACGAATTTCCTTTTGCAAGTTCCAGGTTTGACCATAAAAGTGCGGGTCCTTCGGTAGGCCAGGACTTTAACAGGCCGGTTTCAGCTGAGACACCGGTTCTGTTTACCTCCCTCCACTGGCTGATCTGGGCATTACAAACCTTTATTAAAATCAGGAACGACAGCAAAATCAAACTGACAGTCTTCATCGGATATGTTTTTATGTATTTAAAGAGTAGATTTTAAACAAATATATTGCTTTGGTTCAATGTTTATTCATTTCAGATTCTACTAAAATGTTATTAATCGATTATTAATTAGCTATTCTCTACTATTATGTCGATAGTTTCTTCAGAAATGTTTGGTAAGCGGGAGATTGGAAAATGCCGGCGAAGGGACCTTTTAGCCACGATCCATCTTTGGTTACCGCGGAAGGTCAGATGATCCGGCACCCAAAAAAGAGTTCCCTGATTTTAAAAATCTTAAGTTGTCGATTAAATATTATTTCATAAATTTAGCGGGTAAAAACGTTATTCAGCAGGCGTAATTATAAACGGGCGCAATTAGAAATTGATTTCTCCAGTTTGACCTCGCGGCCCTCATAATAAGGGAGGAATATGCGGACGAAGTTATAGTACCTGGACCAGAAGACTTTTTTGGGGAAATTCAGAGGGATCAGAAATTGGATATTAGAACCTTTAAAGGGGACCTTAAATCCATCCTATTACTTAAAACAAATTTTTGCCGATATGTCCGAAAATAATTTTAATATTTTTCCATATTTTCATTGTGCAGAAAGGGCTAAATTGAGCAATAGTAAGATCCTGGTTATATGCAGAAGCATATTTCAGTTTTCATTAATCACGATACTATTTGTTTTCTGCTGTAAATTGTCATTGAACGGACAGCCCTATCAGTTTATCCGTTATGCCGAAGATGAGGGGCTTTCGAATACGCTTGTCAAATCAGTAACTACTGACAAAAACGGGTTGATATGGGTTGCCACCGATAAAGGACTTTTCCGGTTTGACGGCCATAATTTTACCCAGGTAGTCGATGATCTGCCCAGTAGTTACATTAAATCCATTTGTTGCCAAAATAATGGGGACCTGATCGCTTCCACTGACCTTGGAGTAATTCGGATTCAGGGAGATTCCCAATCCTGGAATGTTTCCATCATAAAAAAGGGTTCGGCAAAAGAGGCAGACTCGTTATTGTCTTATCCAAAAACAATTTATGAGGATCACAACGGGGTTTTGTGGCTTAGCGATAATCATAAAATATACTGTTTAAAGAATAAGGATTTTAAATCCTACTCTCTTGGATTAAAAGTATCAACCAATAATTATCTGCGATCCTTTTCCTTTGCTGAAGATGGGTTTGGAAACCTCTACGGTTTTTCAGAGCCTGGCTATGTATTTCGTTATGATCAGAAAAATGACAAATTCATTGAATTGGAACTTTTACACCGTTTGTCGAATATCCATGGTGTGGTTACGGTTGATAATGAAACCTTATTGGTAGCGACCCATGATGGATTATTTGAACTTCAGACCGACAGAGAGGGATTTTGCAAAAAAATGAGGCTTTTGAATAAAGAAATTGAAGCCTCTTACATTATCGCTACTTCGAAAGGACATTTTTTAGCCGGCACATGGGCCAACGGGCTTTTTGAGATTAAAAAAACAGGTTCTGAATATACCTTTTCGCAGGTTACTGCATTCCCGGAGAAAAGCATAAACCACCTTTGTTTAGCAGATGACGGAAGTGTATGGATAGGCTCCGACAACGGGTTGTTCCTAATGCGGCCAAATCTTTTCCGGGCGCCTTACCAGCAGTCTGTATCTACCTATATTCAAAGTTTAAATGAATTTACGGATGGCAGAATTTGTTTTACGGATGGAATGAAGATTTTAGCGGCTGATCCCGATCCTATGGGAGCCGTCCGAATCATAAAAACGTTTAAAACAACTGTTTTACAAGCATTGCCTGCACCAAACGGAATCTGGTATTCGGATGTAAATGCCAGAATCTGGTTTGAGAATAACAGAGGGGAGGTCATTCACAACTTTAAATTTAATGCATACGGTGGAGCAGTCTTTCACCTGATGACGGATAAATCGGGTAATTTATGGGCCTGCCAGGATGGTAATCCATCGTTGATCTGTATTACTTCCGGTTATATCGTGAAACAGTATGGAATTAAAGATGGGATTACCTCACGGCCACTATCGACCACAATTGATAACAACGGAAATATATATGCCGGCGGAATGTCCAACAATGCATTTCTATTCCAATTTGATGCTGCTCATGACCGGTTTACAAACCTGAGCAAACCTTTAAACTTTGAAGGGAATATTGACATTAATGTCAATGACATGGTTTCCAGCAAGAAAGAAGTCTTATGGATGGGAACCTCATTCGGTCTTATTAAATACGAGAAGGGCATTTTCACCCGCATTAAGACCGGTGATATGACCGCCGACGCTGTCAAGGCTGTAGCAATAGATAGGGGCGACAATGTTTGGTTCGGGAACAGTTCAGGATTGCACCAATTGTATGATGATGAACTACTTTCGTTCGACGAAAAGGCTGGGATGCTATCTAAATCAATCGCTTATCGCTGCCTGCATTTCGACTGGGGAAACAGGATTTGGGTAGGGACGGTCAGTGGGTTGGTTGTCTCATCTCCTTTATTACCTCCGGTAAAATCCACAACACCAATTATCCTGAAACTATTAATTGATAACAAGTATTCAATAAAGTATAAACCTACAGGCACAACCATTAATAACAGCTCCTTTGTAACCATGAATGTTGGTGTTCCTGAGTATCCGTCGAAATACATCAGGGTCGAGATGCTTCTTCAAGGTAGGGATACGGCATGGACTCCATTAAACAAGTCGAATGAAATAATTCTGGCAAACCTGGATCTGGGTAAATACACCTTACTGATTCGGGCCAGGCAGAATGGGAATTTTCAGTTCAGCAAACCGCTTTCCTGGACATTTACGGTAAAAAGCGTCTGGTACTTTCGTTGGTGGCAAATCCTACTATATACATTGGCATTAATTGTCCTTTTTTGGTTTGGCATTAAATGGTATACCAACAAATTAAAACGGAATAACGAAAAGCTTGAAAATACGATCAGTGAGCGAATCCATGAAATAAGTATGCACAAAGAACAAATAGAGTTGCAGAACCTGAGTATTATGCATAAGAATGAGGAGCTGGAAAAAACCAACTTCGAGTTGCAGGCCGCAAAAGTCAAAGCTGAAGAGGCCATGGAGGCTAAGAGTGCTTTCCTTTCTGTTATGACTCATGAACTCAGAACACCCATGAATGCAGTGATCGGCTTCTCTCATCTGCTGATTCAGAACAATCCCCGGCCGGATCAATTGGACGACCTGAAAACGCTTAGATTCTCAGCCGAAAACCTTCTGGCATTAATTAACAATATTCTGGATTTCAATAAAATTGAAGCCAACAAAATCAGTCTGGAACAAATTGACTTCAATCTCAGGAACCTGATTGAAGAGATCATATCATCGATGAAGATAAGGGGGCAACATGATCGTATTGAATTGATTTTTAATTACGACAAACGCTTGCCTGACAATGTGATCGGCGATCCCCTTCGTTTATCGCAAATTATGAACAACTTGCTGAGCAACGCGATAAAGTTTATCGAAAACGGTTCCGTTACAATTGATCTGAAATTGAATTCCCAAACTGAAAAAAGTGTATTAATCGACTTTTCTGTGACGGATACCGGGATAGGAATCCATAATGAGGCATTGAAATCTATTTTTGATGCATTCACCCAGGCAAGTTCCGAAACATCCCGCAAATACGGAGGAACAGGACTTGGCCTGGCGATAACGCAAAAACTCCTCGAATTGCACGACAGTAAAATACAAGTCGAGAGTGAGATCGGAAAAGGAACCCGTTTTTATTTTTCCATCAACTTTGCTGAAAATACTTCAATATCAACTCAATTGCCCAAAAAAGAATCCTCCTACGACTTTACTCAATTCGATGGACAGCAAGTTCTACTGGTTGAAGACAATCGGGTAAACAAAGTAATTGCATACAAGTTTCTGACAAGTTGGAACCTGAAAGTCGAAATCGCCGATAACGGACTGATTGCGATTGAGAAAATCAGGCATAAAAAGTTTGATCTTGTGTTGATGGACCTGCAAATGCCCGAGATGGACGGATACAAGGCGGCAGAAACCATTCGTCAATACGGGATTGAACCATTTACTTCCCTTCCGATAATTGCCTTGACTGCTTCCTCCAAAGCTGAAGTATATGAAAATATCTTTCTTGCCGGAATCAACGATTTTATCTCAAAACCGTTCAACCCAGTTGAACTGCATCTAAAAATCAGAAAATATCTCGGATATAAATAGGGTCTGGTGGTACGCGAACAGGCACCTGATCCCCTGCCATTTTCAATCTTTTAAAGCTTGTCCTGCAGTTCCGATTAAATACGACTATCTGATTCACCGTCAGGTTTTGCTGCTTCAACAGCGAATTTGTATGGTTGGCTAATTTTTAGGCAGGTAATTTCCATTTTTGTATAACTTTGAATTTATGGAAACGAATATCCCCGGGAAATATCTATGGACTTCATTCTTTTTGTCGCTGGCTATAAGTCTGACGATCCATTTTTCGCTCATTGTCGAAACACTTTTTAATGTCGGCTTAGGGCGCCATGGGGAGCAAATAACGCTATCCTTCATCGCCTTTGATTTTTCTTCAACAGTTATCCTCGCTTTTCTGACATTTATGCTGAATTATCATTTCTTCAAGCCGTTCAGCGCTCATTATAAACTGAATTTCACGAAGATTGCGGGTTCAATCGTCATCACCTTTATTTTCGCATTTATATTGGCTCATTTATTCATCTTTGTCAAACACTTCTTCGATTTTCAGATCAATCAGCACCGGCACGACGAGGGCCTATTTTACAGAAACTTTTTTTGTTCAGCCATAGTCCTGGCATCCATCTTTGTGATCCGGCTCAATAACCAAAAAAAGAGTATCGAACTTGAGAATGAAAAACTGAGAAACGAAAGTCTTCAAAGTCAGTTTGAATCGCTTAAAAATCAGGTCAGTCCTCACTTCCTGTTCAATTCGCTGACGGCCTTAAAAATACTCGTCGCAGATTCACCTGAACTGGCCAGACAATACATCACCCATCTTTCGATGGTGCTTCGCTATACGCTGCAAAGTAACCGGAAACAGCTGGTCACTCTGGGCGAAGAAATGGAATTTACACAATCCTATTTGTTTTTGTTGAAAATGAGGTATGACACTAATTTGACAATACAAACGCAGATAATGGATGAGTATTTGGTTTACCGGCTTCCTCCGTTAACCGTCCAGACGTTGGTCGAAAATGCAGTGAAACACAATGAGATAAGCAATCAATATCCGCTTCAGATCAACATACAAACCTCTGAAGATGGCTACCTGGGTGTAACGAATAAAATTCAGGAGAAACTCACACAGGAAGATGGAACCGGAATCGGACTGTCCAACCTCTCCAAACTCTTCCGGTTATTGGGGAATTATGATATTCAGATATTTAATAGTCATAAGGAGTTCAGGGTAGTTGTTCCTTTACTTAAACCTTAACAGGATGAAATCTCTGGTAATTGAAGATGAAATACTAGCTGCGCGCCATCTGGTAAGCGTACTAAACGAGATTGGAAACATCGAGGTCATCGCTATTCTGGATAGTATCAAATCTGCTGTTTTATGGTTTGAAACTCATCCTCAGCCGGACCTGGTTTTTATGGATATCCACATTGCCGACGGATCGGCCTTCAGGATATTCGATCTTGTTAAAATCACCTGCCCCATCATTTTCACAACGGCCTATGATGAATATGCCATCAAGGCATTCAAGGTGAACAGCATCGATTATTTGCTCAAACCAATCACCACTGAAGGTGTTCAAAAAGCACTCTCAAAATTGAAAGCACTTTCAGGTGCCAATGATTTCCAGTCAGATATCCGGCAGTTAATCGTATCACTCAAACAGGAAAAATCATACAAAACCCATTTCCTGGTATCGGTGAAAGGGGGTAAAATGATGCCGTTGTTAGCCGGGGATATCGCCTGTATTTACATTGATTCAGGTACAGTGATCGCAAAGACGTTTGAGGACAATTCCTTCAATCTCGATTTCACCCTCGATGAACTGACCGCAAAACTGAATCCGAATGATTTTTTCAGGGCAAACAGGCAATTCATCATCTCAAAAAAATCGGTGAAAGATGTTGCATTTTGGTTTAATAACCGGTTGTCAATCCATTTAAAAGTCTCTGTTCCTGAAAAAATCCTCATCAGCCGGACCCGTGTTTCTGAATTCAGGGAATGGTTTGACGGGAAATAGCCCTGTAAACCACAATTCCCTTTACATTTTAACCCTGTTTAACCACATCTCACACCTGAATTTCTCTGCTTCATTCAGAATTCGGGTTGATTGAAAACAACTTCGCTGTAAGTTTGTATGCTGAAATTCAAAGATTATGAATAGAATACAATTTCTCAGAACAGGGTTATTTATGCTTGCAATAGCCATGTTAAATTCTATGGTAACCTACGGGAACTCACTCAATCCCAACAGTAAACATATAACAGGCGTTACAGCGATCACTGAAGTATTTGGAGATGGTCAGAAGATCACGGCAGTTGCTGTTGAATTCGATAAACAGATCCGCAATTCGGCTCTTTCCAGGTCCGGCTTTGCGGTACCGGGCAGGACCATTGAAAAAGTATATGCAAATTCCGGATTGGCGAAGGGATCAGCAGGGGTTGATGGCAAGTATGTCATCATCGAGCTTTCAATTGCGGATAAGGAAGCTGCAGTTTTTTCCCAGCATGGATTCAAATTTACAAACGCACTCAAAAAAATTACCATCAAACAGCTTGCTCCTGTCGTTACCGTTGCGGGTGAAAAATATACGCCGGATTCAAGTCCGATAGAGAATGACCGGCAGATTAACCTGGTGGTTGATGACTTTCAGCAGCTTGAATACAAAGACCCGCAAACAGGTAAGCTATTGAAATATAATTTATTCATCCCTAAAAATTACGACAGCCGGAAAACATATCCAATGGTTCTGTTTATTCATGATGCAGGGGTTAACAGCACAGAAACCAAAACAACGCTGATCCAGGGGCTGGGGGCCGTAATCTGGGCTACTCCTTCGGAACAGGCTAAACATGAATGTTTTGTACTTGCCCCGCAATATGACGGGATCATGGTAAATGACCAATCTGAAGCCTCAAAGGATCTGGATATTGCGGTGCATCTGATAACCGATTTGGAAAACAGGTATACGATCGATAAAAACAGGTTGTACACTACCGGACAATCGATGGGATGTATGTCCTCCATTGCGTTGAATCTAAAATACCCCGATTTGTTTGCTGCCTCACTGCTTGTGGCAGGTCAATGGGATCCTGCGAAAGTACCCGTGATGGCGAAAGATAATCTGTGGATCATTGTCTCTGAAGGTGATCTGAAGGCTTTCCCGGGAATGAATGCGATTACAGAGACCCTTGAAAAAGCGGGAGCCAAAATCAGCAGGGCGACATGGAGCGGCCTCTGCACCCCGGCGGAATTTAAAACCGAAGTTGATAATATGGTGGCGGAAGGGAATAATGTGAAATATACCGTTTTAAGAAAGGGAACGGTTGTGCCGGAAGGGATGAGGGATGATGGCGGAAGCAATCATATTTGCACCTGGAGAATTGCCTACACGATCGAAGGGGTAAGGGACTGGCTCTTTACCCAAAAAAGATAAAAGGATGATTATGTCCTTGAAAAACAGAGATTATTGCTAATTAAAAATGGTTTATTCAGATGGAGATTAAAGCGAAAAAATCGATCAATTATTATATCCGTGCTTTGCACCGCGATATTGGCTTCTTTTTGATTGGTCTAACGATTATTTACAGTCTAAGCGGTATTCTGCTTATTTACAGGGATACCGGATTTCTCAAAAACGAAAGGCAAATCGAGAAAAAATTGTCCCCGGATATCGAGGTATCTGAGCTTGGCAGGATCGTGCACATCCGGAATCTGGAGGTATCCAGGACCGAAGGCAATGTGATCTATTTTCAAAATGGAAGCTACGATAAATCGTCGGGAATCGTGAAATATTCCGAAAAAGTTCTTCCGTCCTTTCTTGAAAAATTCAATAATTTGCACAAAAAATCAAGCAGGGATCTGACCTATTTATTTTCTACGATCTTTGCCATCTTATTACTTTTTCTGGCGGTTTCATCATTTTGGATGTATAAAAAAGAATCCAGAATGTTTCGCCGGGGGTTAGTCTTAGCCGGTTCGGGAATCGCTGTTACGTTAATTCTATTGTTTTTATAAACTAAATAAAAGGAAGAAAACGATGTTTAAAAGAGCCATTGTTTCATTGGGATTTATGGTGGTATGTTCCCTTGCGGGGAATACTTCAGTTGGACAGACCACTGATCCATTGCTGTTTCCAAAGGATAGCTTTAAATTGGAAACCAAAATAGTGAAGACATCTGCGGGTGAAAAGAAAGTAACCTTCCGCTCGTACCTGCACATCCCTTATGTGGCAAAGCCTGTGGATAAGGAGTATCAAAGTCTGAATGTCAGTGTGCCTGTGACGGTTGAAGGGGTTGCTGTCGATGCAACAAATGCACCCATTCTTTTTACCAATAATGTTGGAGGCTACATGTCAGCCAGTAATACCCGTAGCGGATTCCGGTTTCCTCCGGGCGGAGCTCCGGTTGGTAAAATGAATGGTGGTCCCGATGGTCCGAATGGCTTTGGCGGTCCGGGCAAGCCGCCCGAAGGAATGCCTCCTATGCCTGCCGGAGGATTCGGCCCTGGTCCCAATGGGAATAGCAAAGTGAGCAGGAATGCAGATCTGGCTCTTGCAGCGGGATATGTTGTGGTCTCTCCCGGTTGCCGCGGTCGCGACAATAAGGCAGCCGACGGAACGTTCTACGGTAAAGCTCCTGCAGCTATTGTAGACCTTAAGGGTGCTGTCCGCTACATACGTCACAATAAGGGCGTTATGCCGGGTAATGTCGACTGGATTTTTTCAACTGGGGTCAGCGCAGGAGGGGCACTCTCCGCACTTCTGGGTTCCTCCGGTAACAACCCACTTTATGACTCATACCTGGAGGAAATCGGTGCCGCGAAGGAAGCTGACAACATCTGTGGTTGTGCCTGCTTTTGCCCGATCACCGATCTGGAGCATGCCGACGGCGCCTATGAATGGATGTATGGAGAATCCCCGGCAAGATCCGGTCCTGTGGATCAGGAACTCTCAAAAAAGCTGAAAGCTGACTTCGCAAAATACCAGGCAGGACTAAATCTTCAGGGGAAAGGTGGTTTTGGAACAATCACCGCGGATAATTACGACAAGTACCTTTTGCAATATTTTCTGTTTCCTTCAGCCAATAAGTTTCTTAAAGATCTGACGGATGAAAAACGTCAGGGATACCTTGAAAAGAACAGTTGGATCACCTGGTCTGAAAAAGGAGCTGCCTTTACATTCACCGACTACGTAGCTCATGTAGGCCGGATGAAAAGCCTGCCTGCCTTTGACGATTTTAACATGAAACAGGGTGAACCAATTGAGTTTGGAAACAAAACCACGGACGCCAGGCACTTTACCCGTTTCAGTTTGCGGCAAACTACGGGTGACCCCGGTGCGGAGATTGATCGGGACCTGAAAACGAAGGTCGATATGATGAATGCCATGTTCTTTATCATCCATAATAACGAAGGTTGTGCGAACCATTGGTGGCTTCGCCAGGGCACTTCAGATAACCACACTTCGCAGACGGTAATTGCCAATCTGGCCACAAGTCTTGAGAACCAGAATAGGGATGTGAATACCAAGCTTTACTGGGATGCAGGGCATGGCGCCGACGAGGATGCGGAAGATTTCATCTCCTGGATCGGTAATGTCACGGGGTTTGCCAGGGTGAAAAATCGATAATCAAATAGTCGGGATTAATTCCAAAAGAATTAAGCTCGCTGCTTTACGATCCTAAATTGGTTAACAGAGAATCCGGTTTGATTCTCTCAGAACGAAGTTTCCTGAAAAAGAATCTTTTAGAATCAAAGCGGACTCATTTTCATTTAAATTAATTATCTACAGAATAAACGGAATAATTGCCTTCCTGTTCCCCGGATAACCGGCAAAATAGTGGCGGTACCATTTGTGATGATCGATGGCCCGCGGCAGCAGATTTACGATGGTCCATATGGCGAAAGAGAGGGCTGCCAGGTTCCATGCCATCGCGGCAAAACCGATCCATTCGATGATTTCCCCTAAATAATTAGGGCATGATATCCATTTAAACATCCCTTTTTGTGGAATCTGATAACCATTGACTGAACTTTTACGAAGGGCAATCAACAGATTGTCAGAGGAAAGATTGATGAACATTCCGGTTGCAAACAGGAGAAAGCCAATCCCGAACCGTATAAGATCAGTTGTTGTAAAAACATTGAAATCGGCTGTGTTACCAAGGGCAATGCCATTGATTGAGGCATTGATGATATTGAAAGTGATGGCAAACAGCATGATGATAAGCGGCATTTTCTTCCCCTTTGTTTTAATCCGGAACGGGAAAACCAGGGTACGGTTAAAATAATGGATAAACCAAAGTGCGAATAGCAGGATGACCGTGCCATTGAAATTCCGGGAAATAATAAAAAAGTAGCTTAAGATAAGAAGCGAAGGCATTTCCATGATTATCCAGCCAATCCGGTTTGGGATTGAGGGCCCCCAACCGTACCGGAAATGCTTCCCGTATGGTTGCTTAACAACGAATAGCACCGGAAATAAGAGGATTGCAAAAGCGATCCAGTAAAAAATCAAATGGTTAGTGGCCAGAGGATTGGTCATAATCAGATATTTAAAATTTTCGGGAGTTTAGGTATCCATTTTGAGTAAACCATTTCAGGGAATCCACAAAAGATTCCTCAACGGGGCGCGGATGGAATCCGAGGTCACTGACTGCTTTTTGATGATTAACCAGCTTAGGCGAATTGCTTACAATATGCAATGACTCTTTGGAATAGAGGGGTGTCTTCCCTGAAAGTTTCCCAGAGAGCTGAATAAACGGAAGCCCTGCCCAAGCCATGAAGCCGGGAACGATAGCAGGCATTTTTTTATTGGCCTCTTTGCAAATGATGGCGGCTATATCCGGAAGGCTCATCCATTGGCTTGTCAGCAGGTATCTTTCGCCATTTCGGCCCAGCTCCATGGCGTTGATGGCCGCAGAAACAACATCCCGGACATCAACCCACTGGTATCCCCCTTTGATCAGGAACGGTAGTTTGCCCGTTGCGATTTTCACGATCATCTGCCCTGCCAGCGAAGGGGCAAAATCAAACGGCCCGATTACTGATGAAGGATTCAGGATAACCGCGTTTAGCCCATTGTTACAAGCATCAAGCAAAAGCTTTTCGGCACCAGCTTTGGATTGGCTGTAAAAAAATGCTTCATCCCCAGCCAACGGCCCCGATTCGTCCAGTTGTTTATCGGGATGACCGTTTTTTAATGCGTGAAGGGAGCTGAAATGGATCAGTCGCTTCGTTTTATGCTGCAGACAAGCTTCAATAACATTTCGGGTACCCTCGATATTTGTCTGAAATATTTTTTCTTTTGAATTGACCCCGATAGAAATAATGGCAGCAGTATGAAAAACATAATCGGCACCTCCGATTAGCCTGCTGAGCCCCTTTTTGTCAAGGATATTGCCATTTACTTTTTCAACATCCAGGCCGGCTATCGACTCATCAGATTTGTGAACCAACACTTTAACCTTGTGTCCTCTTTGAATCAGTTCCCTGGACAGATTGTTACCAATATGTCCGCTTGCCCCGGTAATGCTGATCTTCATACTTCAAGTTTAAAAGGATTTTTCCTTGATAAAGGGGAGAATCTGATTTTTGTACCTGTCTGTTTTAACCACCCTGCCAAGATTTAAAAGGGTGTTGAAAGGGCCTTTGTCAATTGCAAAATTGACCAGCCAGGCAGGTATATCTCCTCCTAAATCAATCGATAACTCGAAACGGATGTCCGTTATTTCATTACTCTTCGGGGTAAATACCCATAACGATCTTAACCGGGCTATGCGGACCAGATTTTTATTGGTCGGAATATAATCGGGCCAACCCTCAGAATCAATTCTTACCACATAAGAATCCGGATCCTGTTCCAGTTTGGCATGGGTAATCAAATCCCGGTTACGTACCGGCCACGGGGCTTCTGAAATGTTGTAATAGATCCATTCGGAATCGCTGATTTTTTTAAGAAATCTGGCTTCTTTGTTTGCATAAATCCAGGTATGGTGATTTTCGGGATCCTTAACCATGCTCACCAAGGCACCTAAGGTGGCAGGAACCTCGGTAAGCCCTAAAACTTCCTTTGTCCCCAATCCTTTAACACTGCGGAGATATATTTTTACCCCTTCCTGATTACGGACAAGTTTCCAGTCATCCGCTTTTTGGGCATGGCCTGAAGAGCTGATAAGAAAAGTAAACAACAGGTTAATCAGGAGCTTCATTTCTTTTTTATAAGTTGGTGGTTTTATAAAGGGGATGCCATTAATTTCATGAATCTGTTTCATCCTCATAAATTTGCAAATTATTTATTGAAAATGAAGCATGAAGGGCAAAACGGGTTCTGCAACAAACTTAATCAGGTTCTGGTTTTTTTTTGTAAAACTAAATAATTTTATAAAATCCTTTATACAGGCAGATCTTTTTTGATGCTAAAATTGTGACAGATAAAATCTATTTTTGAACACGAATTGCGTCGTCAAGCTCCTACTTCAAAATCGGGTTCTGAAAACAGACCGAAATATCGGTAAATAGGAAAATGAATGACAAAAGATGACATATCGTGTGCTTAATACTCGAAAGAATAACCATTTAAAAATTAGTATATGAAACAGATTTTATTCGGATTAGCCCTGTTCTGTGGTGTGTCAGCAATGGCACAAACTGCAACATTTAATGATATTCAACAGAATAACCGGGGCCAATATACTGAATACCTATCACCGGACAATGGAAGTTTTAAGGTGGGAGATACCATAACCATAGGAAAACCCGCCACTGGCAAAGATTTTAGTTGTGTTGGAATTGCGGGTCTTATGGGCCAGAGTTTAGTGCCTGCTGATATTAAACTTTCCGGCAGCAAGGCCGTTATAAAAAAGATCGAAATTCAATTCAATACCTTAACTATAAAGACGTTTAAACCATTATCCCATGTTGCCAGTTTTGGGTTTAATATTACCAACATAGAATTAGCAATAGCAAATGGTGAAGTAAAATCGAATGGAAAATCCAATGAGATGAGTTCTGCGGACGCTTTGTCCAAATTGAAAACCGAAAAGGAAAAACTGGATTTAGGGGTAATAACGCAGGAGCAATACGAGGTAAAGAAAAAGGAACTCATGAAATTTATCAAATAATGACGGCTGAAACATCGGTAATTGTTCCCCTCAAATTGAATTTAATCCCCCATTGAACGTTTGAATAAGCTTCTTATCTCTGGACCTGATCAGGGTTGAATCCGGTATCTTATTGTCTTTCATGGCTTTTAGATATAAAATTATGGAGGATATAACTGCCTGACGATTTTTTACATCCCGGTAAAAGGGGATCATTTTGCTATTTGTGCGAATACTTTGGGGATCTGCAATATATCGGGCCAGCCATTCTTCGTTCCAATATTCGGTTACATTAACCGGATAATTTAATTCCGGACCAAAATTGCCGCCATCTCCATTGATGGTATGACACTTGATGCAATGTTGCCTGAAAGCAAGGAATCCTTCCATGGCAGGATTGCCGGAAAGGAGAGGGGGAGCAGAACGCGGAAATTCGCGCTTAAAACTGGATAACTCAATGCCTGTTATTTGCCACGGCCAACTGATCCACGGATCTTCCCTCGAACCTTTGTCGTTGATATTTTCCCAAACGAGGTAAATTGGTCCGGGATCGACACTCTCCCCATTTTTGCGCTGCAATTTGCCGAATCCCGGATAACCTTTCTCCCCTGTCGCAATCACACCGGAACCGGCAATGATCCTTTCAGTCGGAATAACCGGCTGATAACCGTCCTGAGTTACAAATCTCACAAGATCAAACGAGCTCCAGGTCTTCCCGAAAACCAATTCCAATAATACAGGCAATGAAATCCCTTCATAGGTATGAACTTTTGAATCTGTTGGATTGTCAACAGTGACTGAAATGCGCCCTTCGTTGATCTGAATCAGTTCATTGGTTGTTAAAACCCGGATTGTCCGGTCGTTTTTACGCAAAGTTAAAGTTGGAAGATCAGAGGTATAAGCACAAAGGGAACAAAAGGTAAAAAATAGCAATATCCTGTACTTAAGTGATGTGTGATTTTTCATTTTTCTCCTGTTGATAATGAATGGATTTATGTCATAAATCCCAAATTCTTTTACAAAATATGGTCCGAATATATAAAACAGGGCTCGCTCAGTTGAAAAAAAGTGATCTGATAATAAGATCAGAAACAAATATACCCTTGCGGGTTAAGGTCACCCGATCATCATCAACCGTGATAAAATCCGCACTGTTTAGCTTTGAAAGTTCCCTGAGAAAATATGCAGAGATATTTTGATTGAATGTTTCGGAGATGTGATTCCTGGAGATTCCTTTTGCCGTTCTTAAACCTACCAGAAGATATTCATTATACCGGTCGGTTTCTGATAAAACCTCAATTTCAAAATAATCTTTTCCATTCTGCATGTTGAGGATATAGTTCCGGATGCTACTGACATTCCATTGCCTGGAAATACCATCAAAACTATGAGCTGAAGGACCTACCCCAAGATACTTTTTCCCTTCCCAATAGGATGAATTATGCCTGGATTTAAACCCTTCCAGGGCAAAACTACTGACTTCATAATGTGAAAAACCGTGGTTCGCCAAGGTGTCGATCGTCGCGTTAAACTGTACTATGACATCATCATCAGGGGCTTCAACGAGCCGGTTGGTTTTATATAATTTGTAAAAAAAGGTGTTTTTCTCAATGATCAGCGAATAAGCAGAGATATGCTGGATCCCCAGTTGTATGGCTTCATTTAATGATTCCATGTAATTTTCGAGACTTAAACCGGGAATGCCATAAATTAAATCGATCGAAATATTTTCAATCCCGGCCTTTTTAACCGCTTTGATTTTATTCACCAATTTGGAATTATCATGACCACGTCCGAGATAGGCCAATATTTCATTGTTGAAGCTTTGAATCCCAATGCTTAGTCTGTTTATGCCTGCGAACCTCAACTCAGTAAGGTAAGGCTCATCCAGGTCTTCAGGATTTGCTTCCAGGGTAATCTCACAATCCGAAGCTACGATAAAATTGGTGTAAATTACAGCAAGAATCTCCTTTACCTGGATTGCAGAGAGGACGGAAGGGGTGCCTCCTCCAAAATAAATAGTCTCAACAAGCTCAGAACCGATATATTGTTTTCTGGAGATGAGCTCATGCATCTCAGAGGCTACCAGCTTTTCAACACTGGCCAGATT
>Ga0364874_10404_pt1 | contig 24110 bp, 23 predicted proteins | sample ExccelAu500001D4_2_FD_206922 | JGI IMG/M metagenome (GOLD analysis project Ga0364874, IMG submission 206922) | Enriched cells from Trout Bog Lake Hypolimnion, Wisconsin, USA - BchlTB.Aug07.5000.01.D4 | ecosystem: Environmental > Aquatic > Freshwater > Lake > Hypolimnion/Profundal zone | place... | reverse complement strand
ACTGATTTATCCAACGGGCTGGAAGTAAAATTTGTGGCTGCTGACAGAGATGGATATAAATATACATTAACCGGCGGATTGGGGATTGATCATCATACTGCCGCATCCTCTGCATGGGTAAGTGTAACCGGTTCTTCCAAAACCGGGGGTACCAGGGTTTACCCTTCTTTACATTATACAGAAGAAAGTCCAACCGGTAAAACCATCAGTTTCGGTGCTACTTATTCGGATGAATACAATTATCATTCTCTGGGACTGGAAGCAGGATATGGCTTTAAAGTTAAAAAAGGAGGGGAATTTGATACAAAGCTGAATGTTTATTTAGATAAAGTGAGGCTGATTTATCCTTCAGAATTAAGTCCTTATCCTGTAGTGGTAAGTTCTGCCAGTAATGGCGGAAGTTCCATTCCTTCTTCTCCCCGTTATACTTTCAGTGGCTCTGCCAATTATTTACAGATCATCAATCAACGCTTACAGGCTGGCTTTTTTATGGATATTGCCGCACAGGCAGGCTACCTGCAATTACCTTTTCACCGTGTATATTTTAATAATGGCTCTGTACATGTGGAAGACCTGCCGGCTTTCCGCTTTAAAATACCTGCGGGTATCCGGTTGAATTATTTTGTAAATGACCGTGTAATTATCCGTTCTTATTACCGGTACTATATGGATAACTGGGGAATTGTGGCGCATACTGCCAATATTGAAATACCCGTAAAGATCAATCCGTTTTTTTCCATCGCCCCATTTTACCGGTATTATACACAAACCGCCTCTCAATATTTCGCCCCTTATAAAGCACATACAAGCAAAGACAGTTATTATACCAGTAATTATTCCTATTCTGCTTTTAACAGCTCCTTTTATGGAGTAGGGATACATACCGCTCCGCCAAACGGGCTCTGGAAAACAACTTTAAGTTCACTGGATGTACGGTACGGGCATTATGACCAAACCACCGGATTAAATTCAAATGTTATTTCCTTTGTATTTGTCTGGAAATAAAAGGGTAGATCTGCATTAAACAAGTAAATAAAAACATGTAAAATAAGTATATATATGACAAAAGTCATGTTTATGCTTAATCGGAATTAAGTAGCTTGTAAAATCCATTTCCCGCTTTTGCATAATTAAATTAAATATTTTGTTTATGAAACATTTATTGATTGGGATTTCATTTCTGTTCATTTTCATAACAGGATTTTCACAGACGGACAGTTTATTAAACAGTTTACAAACCACAACCGCAAAACAGGATTTATTTCCTAAAAAAATGTTGTTTACCCAGCGCCTGGCCTGGGGAGAAAAGGGATTCCTGCGTTTTGGTAAAACAGTTACCCCGGAAATGCGGATGGAAGATATGAAGATCCGCAGAAAGATGCTGGTAACCCACCAGATACTGGGCGTGGTTACCCTGGCAGGATTTGTGGGGCAGGCCATTGTAGGGCCAAAATTATATAATGATCCCACCAATAGAAGCCTGAAACAAACACACGAAGCACTGGCCCTATTAGTCAATACAACGTATTCCATGACCGCATTAATGTCTTTATTTGCCCCGCCACCGATGGTAAACCGGGATAAAGGGTTCTCTGCCATCCGGTTACATAAATGGCTGGCAGTGGTACATATGACCGGCATGATTGCCACCAATATATTAGCTGCCCAGATGGATGGTAACAGAAACCAGCAATTGATGAAATATCACAGAGCCGCAGCTTATACCACATTTGCTTCTTACCTGGCAGCCATGATTGTCATTAAACTTAAATAAACAACTATCCATGAAACAATTATTGTTTTTATTACCTATTTCCTTCCTGATAATGCCTTATTCTTTACATAAGCATTGGGACCTGAAATCGGCCAGGATCGATAAAGCAAAGTCATTTATTACCTATCATATGGTACACCCCATGCATAGCTGGGATGGAACCAGTAAAGAAGTGGACGGAGTAGTTCAATATGATGATAAAACGAATAAGATCAGTAAAGTAGCCATCGTGGCAAAAGTATCTACATTCGACAGTAAGAATTCCAACCGGGATTCTCATATGATGGAAGTTACGGAAGCTATTAAATATCCAACGGTTAGTTTTGTCAGTTCTGCTGTTGTGGAAGAAGGGAGCACTGTAGATGTAAATGGAACCATTAGTTTTCATGGTGTGTCCAAACCCATTCATTTTACAGCAAAAGAAACTGTGAATGGTAAAAGGAAAATCATTTCAGGTGAATTTGTTTTGTTGCTGGAAGACTTTGCTATTGAAAGGCCTTCTATGATGATGATGAAAACAGAGAATGAAATGAAAATGAATTTTTCGGTTGAGTTTGAGTTGAATTAACAGGTAGTTTTGAAAAGGAAAAAGGATGTAATTTTAATTACATCCTTTACCTAACAACGAAAATGTATCTGAAATCTAAACACCTAAACTTTTCAACTTTTTAATCTGAAGTATCAGATAGATCAGCACCCCCCAAACTCCTACAATTATAGAGTAAGCCAGCATTTCCAGCCAAATGGGAGAGTGCCCCCTTCTGGCAAATAAAGTTCTTCTGTCATATTGAGAGATAAAATTGGTGGCAACACCCCAGGGTACTGTTTTTTCTGAAGATAAATTGCCATAGATATCATTGTCTTCCACTTTAGCTACCAGTATCAGGTTTCCCTTACTATCGCCTGCCAGTGTATCTCTTTTAAAATCAGCACTTGCCATCCCGGTAGAATCTGTGGTATAAGTCTGTGTTTCACTTACATTCAGGTCTCCATCAAACCTTTCCACTGCAATTTTAACATCCACTCCTTTTACAGGAGCCCAAACTGTATCTTTTAATTCCATTAAAGTAGCCACAATCTTTTTATCTGCTGCGGTATCAATTTTAATTTTAGCTTTTACAATATCTGTATTTGCTTTTGTACCATCATATAGTTTTGAGGCTGCTGATACAACAATAAAGCTTGGTTTGGAAGTTTTATTCCATTCTTCTTTAGCAGCTGCAGGTATTAATATAGTGGCTTCTCCTTTATCATTGCTCACTGCTTTTCCCAATAAATTGGCAGGAGATTCAGAACCGATATAAAAACTTAAGGGAATACCTGCCACCAGTTGAAATTTACCATCAATTTTGGTTTTGGTATGAGCCGTAAGGTATTGGGTCTGGTTATTATTATTAAAGTAACTCAGGCTTAACAGTAAATCATTTTTTGCATCCTGCGCATATGAAGCAATACTGATACAACTGAATAAAAGAAGGGCAATAGTAATATAATTATGCTTTTTCATGTTCTTCAATTTCTGTGATTGTTTCTTGAATTGGGATGATCGGGAATATTCTGGCAAATAGGGTTATGATTAATAAAGCACCTGCCAGCGAACCCATTGCAATGGCCCATTCTTCCCAGCTTGGAAAATAATGGCGGTAAGCATCAGGTACATCCTGCATCGGCAGAAAGGGGTGTAATAGTGTAGGTGTAACAATTAAATACCGTTTAAACCAGGATCCGATTACAACCAATGAACCGGCAATAAATGCAGGTAAAGGTTTACGCCCTCTTTTAAAGATCAGTATTAAAATAGGTAAAAACATGGCGGTTGTGATGGCAAACCAGAAAACCGGTGCAAATTCACCTGTAAATAAACCACGTAAATGTTCTTCCTCATTTTTTTTCATCTTAAATGCAGGTACCAAAAATTCATTTACATTAAAATACAGGTATAATAAAGCCAGCATCACCACAATTTTACCCATGCGGTCAAAATGGCTTTCAGTTATATATTCCTCCAGCTTATAAGATTTTCTGAAAATATACATCGCCACCAGTACACCACCGGCGCCTACTAAAAAGGCACCTGAAATAAAATAAGCCCCAAAATTAGTACTGTCCCAACCCGGCCTGTAAGTAGTGGCAAACAACCAGGAAGTAACTGTATGTATCGCAAATGCCACAGGGATAATGGTTATTGACAGTATATTAATTGCTTTTTCACTGATTTTTATCTGTTCAGTACTGTTTTTCCAGAATGATCCGAGAAAATGATAGAGCTTATACAACCTTTTACCGGTCTTTTCTTTAAACTGCAGCATGATTTTAAAATCTGGCAGTAAAGGAAAATACAGCAGCAGTAAGCTGATGAAGAAATAGGTAGTAATGACAATCACATCCCAGATAATGGGCGATTGCAAACGGCCATGAATAAAAAGATTGTAAAATCGGTCCGGACGACCCATATCCACAATAATGATAATGGAGGCACAGGTAATTGCTGCAACTGCAATGATCTCGGCAATCCTGGTTAAAGGCGTACTCCAGTGTACATTCGTTAGCCTCAGCACAGCTGTAATTAAGGAACCTACCAGGCTGATGGCTACAAAGAATACAAAATTAGATATATAAATACCCCAGGATGCATAATCCCGCATGGAGGTTACTACAAGCCCTTTGGATAGCTGACGGCAATAGGCAATGAAACCAAGTGTACAAAATGCAAGTAATATTCCAACCCAAATCTTTCCTTTTTTGCCAAATTTCTGTGGCAGCAGGTCTTCAATTATTTTATGTTTGGTTATATTTTCCACGGTTTATGATTTAGGGTTATCATTTACAAAAGGGAAATTCCTGTTTACCGGAGGCAGGTAATATACACTGGGTTTAGTACCTAATTCTTCCATTAAACGGTAACCGGCTTTGTCTCTTACAAGGTCAGTGAAGCGGAATGTTTCTGATCCGTTGGTAACAGAATCTTCCAGCATATCTCCAAAGAAGAAAACACCATTGGGGCAGGCAGACACGCAATGTGGTAATTCGCCTTTACGGGCCATATCCGGACAAAAATCGCATTTACCCACTGTACCTTTTTTCTGGGGTACACTGCTTTCACAGGAATAAGGCTGATCAGCAATTTCTTTTGGTAATCCCGGATCTTCCCAGTTAAATACCCTGGTAGAATAAGGGCAGGCAGCCATACAGAAACGGCAACCAATACAACGGTCACTGTCAATCAGTACAATACCATCCTGTCTTTTAAAAGTAGCATCTACCGGACAAACTTTTACACAGGGCGGTTCGTCACAATGCATACAGGTAGTGGGTTGCCAGTACGGGGCTGTATGTTCAGCATCCTGCATGGGATACACTTTTATCCAGTTTTGACCCGGATGTACATGGTGCATATGGTTGCAGGCAGATTGACATTTTTTAAGGCTCTTACACCTGGAAAGATCAATCACCATTACAAATTTTTTATTGCTGATTCCTTTCCTGGCTATATCATTTGCAACAGCAGGGAGGTCCGGAACCGGCTTCAGAAAGGCTTTGTCCACTTCAATTACTTCCCCGTCTACGGAAAGCAATTTCACTGTTTCACCGGAAGGCTTAACCTGTTCTGCTGCGTCAGGCTCAAAAGGGTTATTCTTTGTAGAACAACCTGCCACAGCCAAACCTGCTAATAGGCCCGCGGTAATGAACTCCCTTCTGGAGGTATCGTTACTTTTCATTTGATTGAATTATAAATGTGATTATCGTTTAATCCAGGCGATTAATTCTTTATCTGAAACTTTAGTTTTGGTAGCATTGATTTTAGAAACATCCACTTCTACCAATCTGCCATCCTGTGTCAGCATCCTTACAGTTCCTTTTTGATCGGAAGGGGAGCAGGCAATTGCTTTTTTCCTTCCTGAAAATAAGCCAAATTTTAAAATCGGAAACAGGGATAATAATCCTAATCCGAGCAAAATATTCAGCCGGCTTTTTTTATCTGTGGAAGCAGATTCTATTTCTTTCATATACTAAACTTACTGGTGAATAAAAAACCACTCCTCTTTATAAATTCAAACCGGGGGGAATTTTCCTTTTAACAGAGGAGTGGTAAGAGCTATTATTTAAAAAAATGGAATTATTTTTTTAAGGTGCGCATGAAATTTACCAGATCCCAGATATCTTCCTGTTCAGGAATTTTCTTTTTGAAACTTGGCATATCATCCCTTCCTGTTGAAATTTTAAAGAATAAAGCACCGTCAGTTTGTGATTGAACTGGTGATTTTGTAAGGTCAGGAGGGGTTGTTTTTAGTTGTGCGGCTTTATTACCATCACCCAGACCTGTTTTTCCATGGCAGGAGGAACAATGCTGGCTCCATAAAGATTTACCGTTGGAAATAGATCCTGCATCTTTTTTAGAAGGGTTTGTCACTTTTGAATCTTTGTCTGCAACATTCCATGGTTTAGGTTGCTGCAATAAAGTAAAACTGGCAGCTGCTACGGAAACGGCTAAGATGGCACTGATTCTGAGAATTTTCATTGATGATTGTTTTTATTGGTTAACTGATGAAAATATTAAGTTATACAATTTTATCTGGTTTAGAAATTCCAAAGCCTTGAAATATTAAAACCGATCAGGAATTGCCCTTTTGTATAATCATTCTGGTTGAACATATTATTATACTGCGGCAATGTATAGCCATAGGTACCTGCAAATACCTGGAAATCATGTCCGCTGGATTTCATATCCAACCCGAAACTGATATTCGGATGCGGGTTATTCATGGCATTTTGTGTTAATGGCTGTTCATAATTTACTATGATGGATGTTTTAGGAGAAATTTTATAACGGCCACTGAAAGAAACAGCCAGCTGATCATTTTTCAACTGAGGCAGAATAGCATTTTCTGCATTGGTATAGGCAGGCACATTATTAAAATGACTGATACTAAAACCGCCCTGAACAGAAAGCGCTTCCGTAAATTTTCTGGCCACTAAAATCTGATTAAAAAAGCTAAATCTGTCGGAAGTGGTTACAATGGGTAAAGAACTGTTTTTTGCCCTTGTATCCATCACCACATTACCAAAATAGGTAACAGAAACCGGCATGGAATTGTCTTTAGTTTGTTTCAGAATGGAATATTTGGCATTCCAGTCAACCAGCATATTGTAATTACCCGCACCAAACCCAATCTGCAGGTTTTTGATAGGAGTATAGCTGAAGCCCAGGCGCATATTTGCAGAGGCAAATAAACCGAACAGGTCCGTAAAATTATGATCCATTGTTCCAAAACGGTGGTTAATATCAAATTCAAAAGTTCCTTTGATAGGTACCATTACCGATTGGTTGTCAATTAAGAAATTGCCTTCAAAAGTGTTTTTGACAAAGGACTTTTTCTTTTTAACCACAGGTTCCGGTGCTGCAGTGGAATCCTGTGCTTTTAATTCAGATCCGCAAACCGTGAGGGCTGCAATCAGTACCAGTAATATTTTTCTCATTGTAATTGATTTAATTGTTATGTGCACCTTGTGTAATCCATGCCAGTATATAACCCTCTATATTTCCAGGGTTGGGTGCTGCCCCCAAAGGCATAGTTGCAGATTCTTTACCTGATAACCATAAATACACTACGCTGTTTGCCGGGCTTCCGGTATTGAGGAAACCACCATTGCTGAGTGAATTATAGGCATTACCTGATGACAGATTTGGACTGATAGATCCGTTATGGCATCCGCTCAATGCGCAATGTGCTGTAAATATGGGTTGAAGGTCTTTACTTAAACTAACTGTAGTGGTAATTACCGGAGAGTTATTTTCAAGTAAAGTGGTTGTTTTATAACAACCCGTAACTGTTACACTAAGTGTTGCAATAATCAGGAAGCTTATTATTATTTTATTCTTTGACATGATCTTGATTTTTATTAAAGAAAAGAACAAGCCAAATTCCTATTGCTGAAAATGCAGTGTCAATCCTGGCTGAATGGCATGTGCAGTATTTGCTTTATTAAATACGGCAATACCAAAGTTTACATCTGTTAAAGGTGAAAAATCAACATCCTGTAATAATGCCACACCTGTTCCTGTATTTAAAGCTCTTTTTATTTCAAGTATATAACCTGTACCTGTATAAGTTGATTTAAAAGTGATATCAGCACGGCTGCCAGTATATTGCTGCATAATTAAACCGGGGATGGCTTTAGTGCCTACTCCAGTGATATTTCCATTAGCATCAGTTACAATATTGTAATCAGAAGAAGCCGTAGGATCAACTTTTGTTCCGTTTGATAAAGTAAGTACACCATTTGCATCTACTGCAGTAACCAGGTAAGCAGCAGTAGTACCATCTGCAGCAGTTACACCAGTTAATGCGGTTACAGCTACTCCAATAACGGTATTGGTAGTCATTAATGCATACGCATTTGCCTGACCGGGAACTACCCAACCTGGTACAGTTACAGAAGTATTGGTTCCTGTAATTTTTAATGTTTGTGTGTTAGTAACAGAACCAGGCACTTTAGAATAAGTTGGTACACCTGCAGTTGTAGATGTGATCACTATATCATCAGAATGACGGCCATTAGCATTCAGTTGTCCGCCAGCCCAGTCAATATAATCATCATCTGCTTTTCCGTAAACCGCATCCTGCATTAAATGGATATGCCATAAATCAGCTTTTTCATTAGGTCCGTTGGTAAAATGGTTACCTCCTGCAGATGCTGGTACAGTTACCAGTACTGGGGGGCTAACATGGTTATTAATAGAATCTGTACTGGGATTTAAATGGCAGGTTGCATAACAACTCAAAGAAGCAAAAGATGCAATTGAGTTATTGATATTCCATTGCATTCCAAATTTGTCTTCATTAAATGGCTGACTGGTAATATTTCCATTTACATCAAAAGTATAGTTACTTGCTTGTCTGGCCCATAATTTAGTGGTGGGATTGTAAGCAACCGGTGTATTTAATACACTTTGATCAGGGTCATTCCATTCTGCCAGAATATAAATATTGTTGGCATCATATAAAGATTTCATTGTAACGTTATAGCTTTTGCCAATATAACCGGCAAAAGTTCCGTTACCCGGGTTAGGTACAGCAGGTGTTACCTGTAAAGCAGTAGCAGTTGACCAAATCGGGTCAACAACCCCATCAATTGTAGGAGCTGTGCTTGTTTTATAAGAGGTTAAAACTGTAGTACTTGCAGTTGAAGTTACTACCTGATCTTTTTTAGTACAATACACTAATAATATTGTAGAAGAAACTAGTAAAAGGAGTGCCACATAAGTTTTCATACGCTATTGTTTATTGTTAAAACATTATTTATGAGGCAAATATGGCATCTTGGTGTTTTGCCCAGAATGATTGTTGTCATAAAAAATTATGATTAAAATCATGATTCGTAATGTCTATATGTTAAATTATTTAGAAAAATCAGATCATAAACTAAAGGATGATATTGATCATTGATTTACTCAATCCATATTCCTGTATTTTATAAATATGATTTTCTCATTTATTGAAATTTAGTAACTTAACAAAACCCTTTATCTGAAAGGGTTTTATTAAAATAAAATACAATTAAATTACATGTAAAATAATGTAAGTAAATCAGTATGTTTGTAGCAGTATAAACATCAATGTTTAAACTATGAATAATTGCAGTATTGAACCTATTCAGCCTGCTACTTCCTTCTGACATTGTTCGGGTCAACCCCACCAATTGGTGGGGTTGACCCGAACAATGTCAGAACCGGGTAGGGGGCCGGTATGGGGAAGATTTATCAGATTTTCAGTGTCAGGGTTTCTTTTTCAGGACAATCATTTCCTGAAATTTTTTCATAATGGCTGCATAAAAAGTAATTAAATTCTCATAATCGCCCTTGTCATAAAAGACTGTGTTGAATTTAAGTCTGCTTTTAACCATTACATAACTTTTATAATCAGAAGAAACTTTGAATTCGAAAACAGCATCCTTTTCATTCAGGTCAATTTTTGCGGATTTTGGTAATTCTTCCAGGCTGTAACCGGCAGGTAATTCCATTACAAAAGAATAAATATCATCAGAAGCAAAGGGTAATTCAACGGGATTTTTTCTTATATGGTAGGGAAACATATTGACGGTATACCCCTCCAGTAAAAAAGGTTTTATATATACAATATCAGCATTGGGTTGTTGTAATTCCACCTGATAGTGGAAGTTCAATGGAAGTTCATTTTGATTCAGGGAATCAATTTTTCCATTGCTAAAATGTATCACCTCATTGGAAAGTTCTTTTTCCTTATTTTTAAGATAAGAAGTAGTATTATTTACAATTTGCCTTCTTAATTGAAGGGATTTATCCATTCCGTAAATTACGGATGCCTCTCCATGTAAAAAACCAGATGGTTGTTTGGTTAATTGAATATTGACATATTTTTTTTCAATCAATGCAGCTGCCTTCAGGGGAATAACGGCACTGTCACTGGCAATAACCCTTGCAAAATCATTATAACAGGATTTATCCAAAACACCAAAGCCAAGCCTGGGTTGTGATGCATCCAGAAGGTAATTTATACTGTCTGTTTTTAAGCGGCAGATCAGGTAATTAAATCCATCCAGTTCAGGATAGGTTAAAGAGGCCTTACCATTACCGGTAGTACTTAAAAGAGCCGGATCTGCATTCATTCCTGCTTTTCTTAGTAAGGAGACCAGGAGTAAATTAATTTCACCCACATTTCCCGCTCTATTTTTGATGACGTCTGTGATTTTATCTGTAATAAATATTTTATTATGATTGGAACAGGTAAAATTACTCTGTACAAACTCAAAAAGAGATTTCGCCATATCCTGTGATTTTATGCCGGAGTTCTCCATTTTTAATACAGTTTCTGTTGCCCATTCATCTGCCTGTTTCAATCCTTCCAGAAATTCTTCGTCTTTTTCTAAGTTGTCAATGGTTCCTTTCCAGGTATTGTATACATCTTCCGTTTTTTCTCCATTATTCACCTGATATAACTGAAAACGGATATAATCTTTTACGTTTTCGGGGGAATTGACAAAGTCTTCATACTCAAATGCAGGGAGATCCTTCATCACCCACCGGGATTTGCTTACTTCTGCTGTTACAGAGAGTCTTTCTTCGGTGTTAACCATTCCCTTATGATTTTTAATAACGACACTATATGTTTTATGCCCTGTTTCATCCTTTTTAATGAATAGGGGATGATTCATTTTATAAAGTGACATATAAGATAATAGACTGGGAATTTCAATGGAATAATCACTCCACAATGTTGGGCATCTTCCATTTTGAAAAGTCCAGGAAGGGATATTAAACTCAAAATCTGATTTTATGGTATAAGAAATATCTATGATGGTATTTTCTTTAACTGCAGGCATTGCAAACTTGGTAGTTTTATGGTGCTTATCCGTTTTTTCCACAAACACATCTTTTTTATTCAATTTATATTCTTTGACCAATCCATTTTCCAGGTTATAAGAAGTACCTGAAACATCCGTTAAAATTTCCTCCCTATCCTCTTCGGATTGAACCCTTTCTTTGAAATATATACTAATGGCAACATCTGCCAGGTCAGCTGCCCTTTTTTTCAATATGAGTATCCTTTTTTTTCTTTTAAAAATCCAGCTTACCCAACCTTTGTTATTACCTTCAAATTCAGTTTTACCCCAATCAGCCAGGATAACTGCTTCCGTATTGGAATCTACCAATGAAGATTGAACTGTGAAATCTTTTGGGGTGATTTTGTCAAATAAATGATCTGAGGCATTTTGAGCAAAGAGGGAATTGCTATATAAAACAGCAAGCAGGCAGCAGGAGCGGAACAGGGTTTTCATACAAGAAATATTACATAAATATACAAAAAATGCCTCATCACTAAAATGAGACATTTTTTAATATTATTAATCCAACTTTTATTTACCTGTCTTTTCAAACTGGTTTCTCAACTCCTGTAACTGCTTAATCATCGTTGAAGCAGCTTGCTGATCCTGCTGGTACAACCCCTGTGATTCCTGCGGAAGGGATTCATAATAACCAAGCTGTTGCTGGCAGTCTTTTATCACGGCATCAGCAATCTGATCAGCTGATTTGTTATCACCTGCCAGGTAATAGGCATATGCATATTGCATGGATATGGCATTGTGAAAAGAATTTTGTCCGGATGTTTCAATATACATTCCTTTTAAACAAATAAACTTAAAGCAAATATACCTTCTGCTACAAAATTGTAAAAACTACAATTATGTAGATTCTTCGGTTTTATGCCTAACAGGTTTGTAAGGTTTCATTTTTTCACATTGAATATATTTAAATGTGTTATTTTTTTAAAAAATTATAACTAATTGAAAATCTGCTGCTTATTCGAAAACAAATAAGAATTAAATTTTATTAGATTTTTTTTGGCATCCCTGTTGTAAAAGCGATTTCAAATAAGTTATCACTAAAACAATTAACTAATGAGAAAAATAGCGATTTATGGTAAGGGCGGAATTGGTAAAAGTACCACAACGCAAAACACAGTAGCAGGATTAGTTGAAATGGGTAAAAAAGTAATTGTGGTTGGTTGTGACCCAAAAGCTGATTCAACCAGACTTCTGCTTGGTGGTCTTGCTCAAAAAACTGTATTGGATACATTACGGGAAGAGGGCGAAGATGTTGAATTGGATGATGTTGTGAAACTCGGTTTCATGGGATCCCGTTGCGTGGAGTCAGGTGGCCCTGAACCGGGAGTAGGTTGCGCCGGTCGCGGTATCATTACTTCTATCAATCTGCTGGAACAATTGGGTGCCTATAATGAAAATCAGTTCGACACAGATTTTGTATTCTACGATGTATTGGGCGATGTGGTTTGCGGTGGTTTCGCAATGCCCATGAGAGAAGGTAAAGCACAGGAGATTTATATTGTTGTTTCGGGTGAAATGATGGCAATGTATGCTGCCAATAATATAAGCAAAGGAATCGTAAAATTTGCTGAAGCAGGTGGCGTTAGATTGGGAGGCATTATTTGCAATAGCAGAAAAGTAGATAATGAATCAAATATGATTGAGGCATTCGCTAAAAAACTAGGCACACAGATGATCCATTTCGTTCCACGCGATAATATGGTTCAACGCGCTGAAATACATCGCCAGACAGTAATTGAATATGAACCTACACACGGTCAGGCAGATGAATACCGTTCTTTGGCCCAAAAAATAAGTGATAACAAAATGTTTGTTGTTCCTACTCCATTACCCATGGAAGAATTGGAAAGTTTATTAATTGAATATGGAGTTGTTGATTAATTAAAACATAAAATATATAAATATGTTACTGATAAGAGCAATTGTTCGTCCGGAAAAATCTGCTAAAGTATTAAAAGCATTGATCGATGCCGGTTTTCCGGCCATAACCAAAATGCCCGTATTTGGCCGTGGTAAACAACGTGGATTAAAAGTAGGGAATATAACCTATGATGAACTTCCTAAGGAATTACTGCTGATTGTTATTCAGGATAGTGATAAGGATTTTGTAGTAAGTACAATCATTGAATCTGCAAGAACTGATGGCAAAGGCGCTTTTGGGGATGGTAAAATATTTATTACACCGGTGGTAGAAACATATACTATTTCAAATGGTGTAAAGGAAGTGTAAACCTATCATGATCAACACAATTTAAGTTAAACACATTGAGTATGAAATTAATACTTGCTATTATCAGGATTGCTAAAATAAATGAAACAAAAGAGGCTCTATCCAATGCAGGTTTACCTTCTTTCACTGCCATGGGTGTTTTAGGAAGGGGGAATGGCCGCGGACTGGGTCCCAATTATCAAAAAGCAATCAATGACCCTGATATAAAAAATGCAATAGTTGAAATTGGACCAGAGCCAAGATTGAAATCAAAGAGAATGATTACACTGGTAGTAACAGACGATAAAAAAGACATTGCGATAGAAACCATTCTTTCTGTAAATAAAACCGGTAACAGCGGGGATGGAAAAATTATTGTTTTGGAAGCACTTGATTCCATTCGAGTAAGTACCGGAGAAAAAGGCATCTCAACATTAGATTAATTTAAAAAAGAGGAGGAATTTATGTCAAAAATTGAAATGGATCCGCAACATTGGAAAGAAGAGGTATTAAAAAAATATCCCACAAAAATTGCTAAAAAAAGAGCTAAGTCAATCTTGGTTCATGATGGTGAAACTATTCCTCAGGAAATCCAGGCAAATGTAAGAACCATACCTGGCATAATTACTCAAAGAGGATGTACCTATGCAGGTTGTAAAGGTGTGGTATTAGGACCAACAAGGGATATCATTAATCTGGTACATGGGCCTATCGGATGCAGTTTTTATGCATGGCTAACCAGGCGCAACCAAACAAAACCTCCAACGCTTGATTCTCCGAATTTTATGAACTACTGTTTTTCTACTGATATGCAGGATTCAAATATTGTTTTTGGAGGTGAATTGAAATTGAAACAGGCTGTTCGTGAAGTATTTCAATTGTTTCAACCTAAAAGCATAGGCATTTTTTCTACCTGTCCTGTTGGTCTGATTGGCGATGATGTTCATGCTGTAGCCAGAGAAATGAAAGAGGAATTGGGCATTAATATATTTGGTTTTAGTTGTGAAGGATATAAAGGGGTAAGTCAAAGTGCCGGGCACCATATTGCCAATAACCAGTTAATGAAACATGTGATTGGTTTATCAGATAAAGCACCTGCAGGAAAGTATAAAGTAAATATGCTGGGTGAATATAATATTGGAGGTGATGCATTTGAACTGGAAAGAATTTTTGAAAAATGCGGGCTAACCCTGATTTCTTCATTTAGCGGAAACTCTACAATTGAGCAATTTGAAAGAGCTCATAATGCAGATTTAAATGTTGTGATGTGTCATCGTTCTATCAATTATGTTGCTGAAATGATGGAAAAAAAATTCGGGATTCCATGGTTTAAAGTAAATTTTATAGGGGCTGATGCTACCGCTAAATCACTCAGGAAAATTGCAGAATATTTCGAAGATCAGGAATTAAAAGATAAAGTGGAAGAGGTAATTACTGAAGAATTGAAGATCGTAAAAGAAACCATTAACAGGATTTACCCGAATACAAAAGGAAAATTAGCAATGATGTTTGTAGGGGGCTCCCGGGCGCACCATTATCAGGAATTGTTTACTGAGTTAGGAATGAGTACTGTTTCAGCAGGTTATGAATTCGGGCATCGGGATGATTACGAAGGCCGGCGTGTTTTACCATCCATTAAAGTTGACGCCGATAGCAGGAATATTGAAGAGTTAACGATAGAAAGAGATGAAACCCGTTACAATCCCCGTAAAACAGAACAGGAAATGGATGAATTAAGAAAAAAAGGGATTGATTTTAATGGTTACGATGGAATGATGGCTGATATGGCAAAAGGAGCATTGGTAATTGATGACCTTAGTCATTACGAAATGGAAAAACTTATCGAAATATATCATCCGGATGTTTTCTGTGCAGGTATCAAAGAAAAATATTGCGTTCAGAAAATGGGAGTTCCATTAAAACAGTTGCATAGTTATGACTATGGAGGCCCTTACGCCGGTTTTGAAGGAGCAGTAAATTTTTATAAGGATATTGATATGATCGTTAATACCAGTATCTGGAAAATGATAAAAGCACCATGGGAGGCGGAACCCATAATTGAAGCTGAATACGCTGTATAATTCCATTTCATAAAAGTAGAAATTTAATAATATGTTACTACGTCATACAAATACACAAACATTTGAACGAGAAGCGCTCACTGTCAACCCTGCCAAAACCTGTCAGCCGGTTGGCGCTATGTATGCCGCGTTGGGTATACATGGTTGTCTTCCACATAGCCATGGCTCTCAGGGATGTTGCTCCTATCATCGATCTGCTTTAACACGTCACTACAAAGAACCTGTAATGGCTGCAACCAGCTCATTTACTGAGGGATCTTCTGTATTTGGAGGTCAGGCAAATTTATTACAGGCAGTAGATACCATTTTTGCAGTGTATAATCCCGATTTAATAGCGGTTCATACTACCTGTCTTTCGGAAACTATTGGTGATGATATTAATCAGATTTTGCAGAAAGCACGTGATGAAAATCATGTACCAGAGGGTAAATTTGTTATTCATTGTAATACGCCCAGTTATGTAGGTTCTCATGTTACCGGCTATGCCAATATGGTTACTGCAATGGTTAAATATTTTTCAGCGCAAAGTTCTACAAAAAAGAATCAGGTAAATCTGATCTGTGGTTGGACAGAACCCAGTGATATGAAAGAAATAAAAAAGCTGGCTGCGGAAATGAAAGCCAGAGTTGTATTATTTCCGGATACTTCAGATGTAATGGATAGTCCAATGACAGGGAAGCATGAATTTTATCCAAGGGGTGGTGTTACTATTCCGGAATTAATTAGCACAGGGGATAGTAAATTTACACTTGGTCTGGGGCAATTTTGTTCTGAAGATGCAGCAATATTGCTTGAAAATAAATGTCATGTAAAATTTGATATTCTTAAACTTCCCATTGGTTTAAAAGCTACCGACAAATTTATTGTTTCATTAAGTCGCCTGGCTGGTGTTACCGTTCCTGAATCTATTACAAATGAACGTGGTCAGTTGGTTGATATGATTGCCGATATGCACAAATATTTGTATGGAAAAAGGGTGGCTTTATGGGGAGATCCGGATACTTTAATCCCATTGACAGAATTCCTGCTAACACTTGATATGAAACCAGTATATATAGTAAGTGGTACTCCTGGTAAAAAATTTGAAGAAGCAATGCATGAATTATTGGCAGATAAAGTTCCTGAAGCTAAATATAAGAATGGAGAAAGAGCAGATATGTTTCTGATGCATCAATGGATTAAAGAAGAACCGGTAGATCTTCTGATTGGAAATACTTATGGAAAATATATTGCCAGAGATGAAAATACGCCTTTCATAAGAATGGGTTTCCCTATACTTGACAGGATTGGGCATAGTTATTTTCCGTCAGTGGGTTATAGTGGTGCAATGCACCTGCTAACTAAAATTCTGAATGCAATTCTGGATAAAGAAGACAGGGATTGTCCGGAAGAAAAAGTAGAATTAGTAATGTAAAAGGGAAGTTTTATAACGAAAGGGATTGCTTGTCATATGATATTTTAATTGACCGTTCAAATTTAGAATTATGAAACCCTTTCTGGCAGAGCGTGAAAATCAAATTTACAGAAATGGTGCAGATAGCCATATAATGCACTGTTCCAAACCAAGCTTAGCTGGTTCGGTCAGCCAGCGGGCTTGTGTTTTTTGTGGTTCAAGGGTTGTTCTGTATCCTATAGCTGATGCCTTACACCTGATTCATGGCCCTATAGGCTGTGCAGCATATACCTGGGATATAAGGGGGGCCTTATCTTCCGGGCCTGAACTGCACCGGCTGAGTTTCTCAACAGATTTGCATGAGAAAGATGTGATTTTCGGGGGCGAAAATAAATTGTATGATTCCTTGTCTGAGCTAATAGAAAGATATCAGCCATCTGCGGCTTTTGTATATTCTACTTGTATAGTGGGTGTTATTGGGGATGATCTGGAGGCAGTTTGTAAAAAGGTTGGCTATGAAAAAAAAATCAGCGTTATTCCTGTGCAGTCACCCGGATTTAATGGATCCAAAAAGGATGGGTATAAAATAGCGTGTGAAGCCCTTGAAAAATTAATTGGTACGGGTTATAAGGAAATTCCCCCAGTCAGTATTAATATTCTTGGTGATTTTAATATTGCAGGAGAGCTATGGCTACTGGTTGAATATTACAAGCGAATGGGAATTTATGTCAATGCAACTATTACCGGAGATGGTAGGGTAGCGGATATTCGTAATGCTCATAAAGCTGCTTTAAATGTGGTTCAATGCTCCGGGTCAATGATGTACCTGGCTAAAATAATGAAGGAAAAATATGGTATTCCTTTTATGCGTGTTTCCTATTTTGGATTAGAAGATATGTCTGATGCTTTGTATGAGGTTGCCAACTTTTTCAAAATGAAATCTTTAATGGAAGCAGGGAAGGAAATTGTAAGAGAAGAGTTCCAAAGAATAATGCCTGTTATTAATGAATACAAAATAAAATTACAGGGAAAGAAAGCTGCTGTTTATGTAGGTGGTTCCTTCAAAGCTATTTCGCTTATTAAAGCCTTAAGACTGATTGGTGTGCAAACTGTAGTGGTTGGGTCACAAACCGGTACAACTGAAGATTATGAGCTGATTCGCCAATTATGCGATGAAGGAACCATTATTGTGGATGATTCTAATCCTATAGAGTTGTCAACTTTTGTAAAAGAAAAACAGGCAGATATTTTTATTGGTGGAGTTAAGGAAAGACCCATTGCATACAAACTTGGACTAGGCTTTTGTGATCACAACCATGAAAGAAAAGAAGCATTAGCCGGGTATGAGGGAATGCTCAATTTCGCCAGAGAAATCTATGCAACAGCCATGAGCCCGGTATGGCAGTTTACAAAATAAGGAATAGGATTTTCAATGTGTGGATTTCAATGTGAATAGATAAATCAATCAAATAGTATTTACTTAAATAACCCCAATGCCTGAAAATTTAAAAAATACCCCTCAATACATTTCTACGCGTAATGGATGTAAGTTATGTGCCCCTCTGGGTGCCAGTGTGGTATTTAAAGGTATCAGGGGTTGTATTCCGATGATTCATGGATCACAGGGTTGTTCAACTTATATCCGCAGGTATTTGATCAGTCATTATAAAGAACCGGTAGATATTGCTTCTTCTAATTTTAGTGAAGAAAGTACCATTTTCGGGGGAAATAAAAATTTTAATACAGGTATTGATAACCTGATTAATCAATATAAACCTGAGGTAATCGGAATCGCTTCAGCATGCCTTAGTGAGACTATCGGAGAAAATATTCCGCAATTAATCAGCGAATATAAAAAAGCCGGCATTAGGAATACCTTACCTTTTTTCATTCATGCAAGTACGCCCAGTTATCAGGGGTCTCATATGGACGGTTTTCATGAGGCGGTGGTTGCAACAGTTGCAGCATTAGCATTACAGGGTGCTACAGGCAGACACATTAATTTATTTCCGGGTTTTGTATCCACCGAGGATATCCGTCATTTAAAAGATATTCTGAATGATTTTAATTTACCATTTGTTTTATTTCCGGATTATTCAGATTCATTAGATAATCCGCATTGGAAGGAATATCAGATTCTTCCTGAAGGAGGTACTTCAGCAGAAGAAATACAAAATTGCGGTTCAGCAAATGAATCTATTGAATTCGGCTATATTTTTAATGAGGGGGTATTAAATGGCAGAATCAATAAAAATAAACTTCGCCCAACGGCTGCAGGATGGTTATTTCAAAATTACAAGATCCCTTTTAGCCAGATCGGACTGCCAATTGGAATTAAAGAAACAGATCGCTTCTTTCAGGTACTGGAACGTATTTCCGGAAAAGAAACACCCATACATCATCAGCGTGAAAGAGGACGATTAATTGATGCATATGTGGATGGCCATAAATATCATTTTGGTAAACGGGCAATAGTATATGGAGAAGAAGATATGGTGATAGGTATTGTTACTTTTCTGGAAGAAATTGGAATAGAAACGATCCTTGTTGCTTCGGGTGGTGAAAGTGGGAAACTAAAAGAAATCATTGATTTTATTACGGAAGGAAAACGAAAGGATCTGATGGTAATGAATGAAGCCGATTTTGAAACCATGAATGAACTGGCTGAAGAGTTAAAGCCTGATATCCTGATAGGAAACAGTAAAGGCTATTATATAGCCCGCAGGTTAAAAATACCATTGGTTAGAATCGGATTCCCAATCCATGACCGGTTTGGCGGACAAAGGATACAACATCTTTGTTATAAAGGAACACAGCAGTTGTATGACAGGATAACCAATGCATTATTAGAATACAAGCAGGAAAATTCGCCTGTAGGTTATAAATATATGTAACCATCAGGTAACACTTAATTTAAAATCATTTATTAAATAAAAAGCATGATAAACAGAACCAATACAACTGCATCTCATCCCTGTTTTGATATTAAAGCAAGACATACACATGCACGTGCTCATTTACCTGTAGCACCTAAATGCAATATTCAATGTAATTATTGCAACCGAAAATATGATTGTGTAAATGAAAGCAGGCCCGGAGTTACATCTGCGGTACTTTCTCCTTATCAGGCAGTTGCCTATTTAACTGAACTGGATCAGCATATTGAACATCTTTCTGTTGTAGGGATTGCCGGACCAGGTGATCCATTTGCAAATCCTGAAGAAACGATTCAAACGATCAGGCTGGCCAATAAGGCTTTTCCAAAAAAAATATTCTGCCTATCTACAAATGGACTAAACCTGCAGCCATATATTGCAGAAATAGCCGATTTAAATGTTACACATGTAACTATAACAATAAATGCAGTTGATCCGGAAATAACTGCAAAAGTGTATTCCTGGATAAAATATAGAAAGAAAGTTTACAGAGGTTATACAGCTGCAAAAATTTTATTGCAACAGCAGCTGGAATGTATCCCTCTTTTAAAAGAAAAAGGAATTATTGTAAAAATTAATACCGTAATTCTTCCTGGTATTAATGATCATCATATTGAAGAAATTGCAAAAACGGTTGCATCGTTGGGTGCAGATGTAATGAATTGCATACCTGTTGTGCCAAATAGTGATACAGTATTCAAAATATTGGATAAGCCACCTGCTGCAATGGTTAAACTTGTAAGGGAAAAATCAAAACAGCATATTGAAATGATGACTCATTGCGCCCGTTGCCGTGCTGATGCTGCGGGTTTATTAGGGCATGATTTTTCCGGAGCATTTGGATTGTTGCAGGAATTTGCTTTAAGGCCAATTGTGCCTACAGACAACCGCCCTTACACTGCTGTTGCTACCTATGAAGGGATGCTGGTAAATGCACATCTTGGAGATGCAGATTCCTTATATATTTTTAAGCAAACTGCAAACGGATTTCAATATGTAGAAGAAAGGGCAACTCCTGAAGCTGGTTGTGGAGACCTGAGATGGCAAAATATGGCAGAACTGCTGAAAGATTGCCGGGCTTTACTGGCATCAGGTGTTGGCCCTAATCCTTTGAAAATATTACAGGGTTCTGGAATCAGAATTATACAAATGACAGGACTTATTGACGAAGGGCTTGATGCCGTATATAATGGTACAATAATTAAAGCAGTTAAAAAACCAGATGCTTTCAGATGCGGGGAAGGATGTGGAGGCAATGCAAAGGGCTGTGCCTAGCGAATAAATATGTTGAGAATGAAATATTAATCTATAAAATTAAAAGAATGAAAAAACCAGACTATCACATTCTTCTTTGCAATTCTTATCGGATTGCTGGTGAAGCAAAAGGAGCATGCAACAAAAAAAATGCACCAGCTATTATACAATATATGATAGAAGAAGCTGCAGACAGAGGATTGGATGTAACTGTATCCAGTACCGGTTGCCTGAATGTTTGTGCTCAGGGCCCGGTTATGGTAATACATCCTAATAATTTTTGGTATGGTGCAGTAGATGAAACAGCTGTTGATGAAATCCTGGATGCATTAGAAGAAGGAAAGGCGGTGGAAAAATACCTGATTGCTGAAACTGAAAAATAATACTATGATACTACCCTCCAAAATACACCTGATTGACACCACACTTAGAGATGGAGAGCAGGCACCGGGTGTAGTATTTAATTTAAAGGAAAAATTACATATTGCAAATCTGCTTAATGATGCCGGGCTGAAAGAAGTTGAAATTGGAACACCCGCAATGGGTTTGGGTGAAATAGAAGATATGAAAACAATTGCAGACTTTGGTTTTAAATTTAAAACCCTTGCCTGGTGCAGGGCAATTAAAACTGATATTGATGCTGCGATAAAAACAGGAACTGATCATGTTAATATATCCTTTCCTGTTTCCAATATTCAGTTATCTGCTTTGTCCAAATCCAGGAGTTGGGTGTTAGATTCATTGAAAAAAATGACCGATTATGCTTCCCCTTATTTTGAACTGGTTGCAATAGGTGCGCAGGATGCATCCCGTGCAGATTCATCCTTTTTACTTGATTTTATTGGGGAGGCAATATTGTTGGGAGCAAAGAGAGTACGTATCGCAGATACTGTCGGAATTTTAAATCCCATCACTACTTCTGAATTGTTTAAAGCTATCCGAAATCATTTTCCTGAGATTCCGCTCGAATTTCATGGCCATAATGATTTAGGTATGGCTGCTGCAAATACTGTTACAGCATTTCATTATGGCGCCAATTCTGCAAGTGTAACAGTAAACGGTCTTGGGGAAAGAGCAGGTAATGCGGCTTTGGAAGAAGTGGTTATGGCATTAGAATTGAGCAGTACCATCCAGCATGGTATTGATACTTCTTTATTTAACCTTCTTGCAAATACTGTAAGTAAAGCGTCAGGCATGATTATTCCTGATAATAAACCAATAACCGGCAACAAGGTATTCAGTCATGAATCAGGGATACATACCAATAGTATTTTAAAAAACAGAAAAACATATCAGCTTATAGAAGCAGCTGCAGTAGGACGAAGCGAAAGTGATTTTATTTTTGGCAAACATGCAGGCAGTAACGCTTTAACTGATTATTTAAAAAACCGGAATATATGCCCGGAGAATGTTTCTAAACTTTTAGAACGGATAAAGCAAATATCCATCACTACTAAAAAGGGGCTTTCATCAGCAGAAGTATTGCAATTATGTCTTGATGAGTTATAAAATGCAGTATAAACATTAAACCAGTTAAAATGGAAGAAAAAATACCTGAATCAATAGAAAATATAGAAATATTCCGGTTTAAAAAAGAAGCAAATGCATATTACAAAACAGCTATAGGCGGCCTTCGCCGGAAAAATATTTTCACAAATGAAATTTTATATAATATCATTTCGATGTCTATCGAAAAGTACATTATGGCCTACTTATTAGCAAGAAAGTACCTGCCTGCCTGTCACACATTAAGTGGATTGATTAAAGATCTAAAAAAATTTATTCCTGTGGAGGAAAGCCTTGAGAAAAAAGTAGCTCAGTTTGATAATTTGCAATTTATCTGTGTACTATCATTTTTCAGCCCGGAACCTATTTCTGATACTGAAATATCGGATATGGTTCTTGTTCTTCAGCAAATAAAAGAGCTGGTACAAACGGATACGGTATAATATAAATAACAATAAGTATGAAAATTTTCCCTATCAGATTTGACAGAAATGAATTTTCAGGTTCATTTGGAGATATCGGTACAGATTTACCTTTACTTATGGGAATGATTCTGGCATCCGGAATTGATGCTGCAAGTGTTTTAATTATGTTTGGTATGATGCAAATATTTACTGCATTAAAATATGGTATACCCATGTCTGTACAACCATTGAAAGTATTTGCAACAATAGTTATTGCCCACAAATTAACCGGACCGGTTATATTTGGTGGGGGTTTAGCTGTTGGAATTATGATGCTGTTGTTTACAGTTACCGGATTAATTGACAAACTTGCCATTCTTATGCCTAAAGCGGTAATCAGGGGTATTCAATTTGGGTTAGGTATTCAACTGGCGATGCTTGCTTTTAACAATTATATTTTAACCGGAGCGAAGCCTCAAACCTATATACTTGTAGCAATAACCTTCCTTACAGGATTGCTATTCCTGGGAAACAGAAAATATCCTCCTGCAATTTTTATTATTCTTATCGGATTAATTTATGTTACAATCACGGGTGAAAATCATTCTGCTGAGATAATATCTGGCTTTAGTTTTCATCTTCCATTGTTTAATTTGAAGTTTAATAGGAATGATACGATTACAGGTATTCTCTTGCTTGCTTTACCGCAAATACCGCTTTCGTTGGGCAATTCAATTTTTGCAACCAGGCAAATGGCAAATGATTTTTTCCCTGAAAAAAAAATAACAACCCGAAAAATAAGTTATACCTATTCGTTGATGAATATCGTAAATCCTTTTTTTGGAGGTATTCCAACTTGCCATGGATCCGGTGGTATGGCAGGCCACTATACTTTTGGTGCCAGGACCGCAGGTTCGATTGTTATATATGGCTGCATGTTTTTAATTGCCGGACTTTTTTTTGCCGGGAAATTTCATTCAATTTTTAATTATTTTCCATTGCCGGTTTTGGGGGTGGTTTTGTTTTTTGAAAGTATTACATTAATTACAACGGTTAAGGATATAATGGAAGTAAAAGCAGATTTGTTTATAGCAATAATTGTTGGATTGACAAGTGCGTTTGTTCCATATGGTTTTGGTTTAGGGATGCTGATTGGTTTGTTTTTGTTT
>Ga0364874_10403_pt1 | contig 24118 bp, 17 predicted proteins | sample ExccelAu500001D4_2_FD_206922 | JGI IMG/M metagenome (GOLD analysis project Ga0364874, IMG submission 206922) | Enriched cells from Trout Bog Lake Hypolimnion, Wisconsin, USA - BchlTB.Aug07.5000.01.D4 | ecosystem: Environmental > Aquatic > Freshwater > Lake > Hypolimnion/Profundal zone | place... | reverse complement strand
TTCAAAGGATATGCAACCCATATAATGGGTGGAACAGTTGTTTATACGTACCTGGGAAACTATAAATATGCCATTCAATTCGTATTATATCAGGATTGCCAGAAGAGTACTACTGCCTTACCTACAAGTTTTGCCTATTATATAAAGGGCGCCAGTTCATCTTCAGCGACTAAGACAAAGCGCACAGTTTATGAAACCGGGCATGAAAGTGTTACCAAGGCAAATTCATCCTGTGGATCCAACTATTGTACCAATAAAGGCTGGTATAATGATACCATCACCGAAGGCACCGACACTGTTGGGTATTATATCTGGAATGACCCTACCGGTTTTGTAGCAAGAAATACTTCAGTTAATATTAAAGTAAATACTACTACTACGGGTATGACTGTATATGCTTTTATGCCGCCAAGAAGTCTGGCTCAAAGTTCTCCTCAGATTGTTAAAGATATGACGCCAAATGTCTGCATTAACAGGAATGATGTATTTTCTGCTGGTATCTACTCGCCTGATGACGACTCACTTGTATTTTCTTTTGCACAGCCCTACGACGCACAGGCTGCAAACTTCAACAACCCACCCAACTTTACAGTTGTCCCATATAATACCGGATACAGTATCAATTATCCATTTGGAGCATCCTATAAACCTACAATGGATAGTTCTACAGGATTGATAACTACAAAGTTTCCGAATTCTACCGGCAACTATGTCGCTGTAGTTCTTGTTCAGGAATACCAGGTAAATAAGCTGACGCATAAAGCCACCTATATCGGACTGGTAAGGGTTGACCTTGAATTTGTTGGCGTTTCTTGCAGTTCGCGCCCGCCTCCTACTTTTGTTACGGATACTTCAGGCTATAAAAGGACGGTATCCATCAACCAGTCATTCTGCTTAAAGGTAAAAGCAACCGATACCAAGTATAGCGGCACCTATGATACCATGACCATAACGCCATCGAGTGTTACCTTAGGTACAGGTGGCACTTTCCCAAAGCCTTATGCAACATTTACGACAAAAAACGCTAATATTAATGATTCAGGCTATTATTGCTGGACGCCCTCCTGTGCAGATATCACATTCTCTGCCCCGCATACTGTAACATTTGAAGTACAGGACCAGAGTTGTGGTGTAGCCACAGAGACCTATTCCATATATGTGAAACCACCCCCGTTTGTTACGCCTCCGGCGATGCGATGCGTGGACATTTTGGGCTCTCAATATGTTAAAATACAGTGGGATACCATAAAAGCCGATACCAATTTTCTCCAGTATAATATATACCGGATGAAACAGTATACCCCTTCGCGAACCTTTACCCTGGTCAAATCTTTTGCAAACCGTGCCGCTACAAGCTGGATAGACTCATCGGCATTACATGCTTATGACACAGCTTATTATTATTATGTGGTTTCGGAGAACAAATGCCAGGTGGAAGGATTTTCTTCTGATACTTTTGAATCCCTGCATGCTACCGTAAAATATGATGCATACGGAGGTGCAGAAATAGACTGGAACCCCATAAGTTATACCTATGGCGACAGTTTTGCCGTGATGGAAGACATGGGTTCGGGTGTCAGCCAGGTGGCCATTGTTAAAGCATTGCGATACCAGCTTCCGTTTTGTAATAATACCGTAAAATCTATCCAGATCATAGGGCTGGGCAAGAACAACAGCTGCCAGAGCCATTCCAATACCCTTACAAATATTCTTGTCATTGATACCATTCCTCCTGTGAAGCAACCCACCATATATGCTTCGGTTGTAAACTGGGGCGAAATTGATGTATTATTCAGCCAGACGACTTCAGGGGATATCAACCATTATTATGTGTATCGTGCTGTAAATGGCGGCGCTATGGTAAAATATGATTCTATTTATAATATCGGAACCGTAGGGGTAACAAGACAGCTACTTTATAAAGACAAAAATGTTTCAGCAAATGCCAATTATTACTGCTATACCATTTATGCGGTAGATTTCTGCGGCAATAAAACGGCATACAACGAGCATTGTACCATGCTGGCCAAGGTGAAACCGCAACAAAATACCCTGAGACTGAGCTGGACGCCTTATGTCGGTTTTACCCCGGATTCAGTAAACGTTCAGCAGTATCTTAATGGTAATTGGATCACACGCAAAAAAGATAAAGCCACGGATACTGTTTACAGCGATACAGGGATAACCTGTGTAAAAAGATATTACAGAATTTATGCCTATTATGGGTCATCAGGTGCCAAAGTCTATTCTGATACCATTTCAGGGATTCCGATCGACACGATACCTCCTACTGCCCCTCAAAACACCTATATAAGTTTTGACCCAACAACAGTAACCAAACTCGGGGCTGCCTGGAAAACCGTGAATAATAAGGATCTTGCAGGGTACCGGCTTTATTCCTGGATCCATGATTCTTTAGGAGCACTGGCTACTTCCTTAACAAGTCTTGGCTATCCAAAAACTGATTCCATAACGGCTACCGATACCGGTACACAGAAATATTGCTATGATCTTGTGGCATACGACAGTTGCGGGAACCCATCACTGGTGCATAAATATTGTGCCATCAACTTAAAAGGAACTGCAAAAAACCTCTCCGCCAGCCTTATCTGGTCGCCTGAAGGGCAAACCGGGATCAAAAAATATTATATTCAGGAGCGCGTGGTAGGCACAACCACGTGGTCAATAGTAGATTCAGTAGCATCAACCGATACGGTGGACCTGATAACAGGTCTGCATTGCAATGTGCGCTATAATTTTCGGATCATGGCAACGCTTACCAGTGGAGCACCTGATTATTCCAACATGATTGCTTTGCAGCCTTTTGATACGATAAAGCCACAACAAGTAAATATTGAGAGTGTTACAGTGCCAAATACCTCATCTGTTGTTATTACCTTCGATAAAGTCAGTGACCCGGTGGTTACCAAATATCTGCTTTATTACCGCAAAGACAACGGGTCGTATAACCTCCTTACTACATTTGTAAAACCGGCATCCAGCCCCATAACCTATACGCATACAGGCATTAATACAGCTGCAGATTCATTTTCGTATGAAGTATTTGCCGTTGACTCCTGTGCCGGGAATACAAGTGCCACAACGCAGGTTGACAACCCCGTTCTCCTTAAAGTGGACAGCGGACAGTATTCAGCCTCTTTAAAATGGACCAGGTACAAGGGATTCCCTGTAGGCAGTTATACAATACAGTATTATTCAGGTGGATGGAAAACGCTAAAAACGGTTGCAAGTACTGTGACAAGTTATGTAGATCAACCAATTCCTTGTATAGTAAAATCATATCGTATTCTTGTAAACCCAACATCCGGATCACTGAGCAGCATATCTGACAGTGTAACCGTAAAACCATATGACAGGGACACGCCGGCAGCTCCGGTGCTTGTTTCAGCCAGTGTTACTGGCTATCACTCCATCCTGGTCACCTGGCAAAAAAGTGCATCCATAGATGTAAATAAATATTATCTCTACCGCGAAAAATCAGGTGCAGCCAAAATAACACTTTATAAAGCGCTGGGCAATGTAACAAGCTATGTTGACAGCGTAAATACAGATTCAGGTGTTTCTTATTGTTATGCTGTACAGGCAGTAGATAGTTGCGAAGGCAACAGAAGTCCTCTATCGGCAACCCAATGTGTGGTGAATTTAAAAGCGGATTCCAATATCTGTTATCAGAAAATATTCCTCAGCTGGACCTCCTATTCTGGCTGGGCTGCCGGTGTACAGAAATATCTTTTATATCGTAAAGTGCAGAGTACAGGTGCGGATACATTAATAGCTACACTTTCAAATGCAACTTATAGCTATGTTGATTCTACGATGAGCAACAGCCGGAGTTACTGTTATAAGATAGTGGCGCTTGAAAACCCGAGCGGAACGGTTAAGTCAAGTTCCAACTATGATTGCTCAAAAATTTACCAGCTTCTGCCACCACAAATTTTATCTGCTTCTAAAATATCTACCTCTGCTACCAAAGGGACCATTGTTGTAAAATGGAAACCGATAACAGGTCAAAGGTTTTATAAGTATTATCAGTTATATTACAAGTTAGCAACTGCTTCTACCTATACACTGCTGCAGAACAATATCCCACTAAAAACGGACAGTTTTGTACACAACAACCTGAATACCAAAAACCTGGATTACAATTATTACCTGCAGGTAGTGGACAGCTGTGGCAATAAAACCCCTATTTCTACGGTACATCAGACCATGACCCTGACCTTTACGGTAGGCCAGTTGATTCACCATCTTAGCTGGACACCCTACAAAGGGTTTAATATCAAGGATTATATTGTTCAGAGGTTCCAGGGAAATGCTTTTGTGAATCTTGACACTATTCCGGGTAATAAAACAACGGATGTTATTTTCCCGGCACCATGTAATTTCAATATTTTTTACCGCATCAGCGCCATCGACAGTTTTGGAAATTATGCATGGTCGGATACGCTGGGAAAACGAGCTTTGGATACGATTCCATCAAATGCACCAACCTTTACAAATGCCACAGTAGTTGATTCAAATCATGTGAAGCTTAACTTCTTTGGTGCAGATTCATCAGACACCTATGCCTATGCCATACAAAGACAAACCAATGGCGTATGGGCTACTGCAGGTAAAGTATTGTTTACCAAAAAACATGCAGCAATGCAATATATTGATGTTGTAAAAACACAGCATGATAAACATTGCTATACTATAATAACGCTTGATTCCTGTCTGAATGCGACAGCCTCTGATACGTTCTGTACCATTACGCTTACCGGGACCGCCCTTGACGAAGCCGATCAGATATTCTGGACACCATTCAAAGGATATAAACTGACCAATTACCAGATACAAACCCTAAAAAACGGCAAATGGGGTCTTTTGAACACGCAACCTGTTACCAAATTCACACAGATTAACGATTCGCTGCATTGTTATCTACCTCAATATTACAGAGTTTATGCCACTGAAGTATCAGGAGGGCAAAACCGGGTCACATATTCTGACAGCATCCAGATTATTCCATTTGACACCATTAAACCGGCTGCCCCATTGCTCAAATATGCTTCAGTGCAATCAAATGGCAATATTAAGCTGTTGTGGAACTATAATATCCATTCCAATTCCAAATTTTTTGAAGTGTGGCGCAGTGTAAATGGCGGAAAATTTGATAGCTTAACAACCCTTACTTTTGACAGTACTTATATCGATAAAAATATAAATACGCATGATACTGTGCGTTATTTCATTAAAGCTGTTGATTCATGCAAAGCGACACTCGTTTCAAAACCTTCTGATACAGCTAAAATAATTAATGTTAAGCTTATAACAGGCTTCTGCAAGGACGAAAACAAGATTTCATGGTCGGCATACCAGACTTTACCAGGCGGCACCAGCAGCTATACCATATTTAAAAGTACCAGCGGCGGACCGTTTACAAAACTTGTGACTTTAAGTGGGAATACTTACACCTATTTAGATACTATTGTAAGCCCTCGATTCATATATACTTATAAAATATTCGCATATAATGCTGCGGCAAATCTTGGTAGCTACAGCGATACATTCAGGATTAAAAACCTTCCATATTTGCCTGCAGATACGGCAAAAACTATTTTTGCTACCGTATTGACTTCAGGAACCACCAACGGATCTATTTTTGTGGAATGGAATGCTGATCCCAAAAAAGATACCGTAGCAAGGGGTTACAGGCTATACGAAGCCAATCCGGCTGATAATATTTATCATTTGATTTTTCAGACGACCAACCTCTCAGATACAAGCTATACCCAAACCAATGTAAATACTTTAACACAGGGGCATGAGTATAAAATATCAGTATTTAACGGATGTAATAACGATGGCCCATCCGGAAAATATCAGTTGCCTGTTCAACTGGAAGTTGTGAGCAAAAACAACCTGACAATAAATCTGAAATGGCTTGGCTATCAGGGAGTTCCGGTAACAGCGTATGATATATACAGATCTGATAACAAAGCATTGCCGGTAAAAATCGCCTCATTACCAGTTCCTCCAACTGACACATTATATACCGATTCCAATATTGTATGCAGGCATCATTATACCTATCTCATTAAAACCAGGCTTACCAATGGACTGATATCATTATCTGATACCATAGGTGCTATAGCTGCAGACACCATTCCACCGCCAAAATCGAGCCTTTATGTGATATCAGTTGATAGTACTCTGACAACAGGAGGTAAAATAAGTTTGAGATTTAACGGGAATAAAAGACCGAGCAGGTCAGGCTTTAATATTTACCGCGCTGTAAATAACGGGCCATTTTCGCTATATTTCCAATTATTATCTACCAAATCGGATACTGTTTACTGGCAGGATCAGGGTGCCAATACTGTCGCAAATTCGTATTCATATTATATTGCAGCAACAGATTCATGTGGAAACCAGGCCCTGGCCGGAGATACAGATAAATCAGTTCATCTCACAGCCAAAGCCGTATCCTTATATAATCAACTGAACTGGTCAGCCTATCGTGGTTTTAAAAACCTTGGATATGCTATTGAAAGAAGAATAATAAATTCAAACTGGCAGAAAATTGCAAATGTGGATGCCAGTACATTTAACTATCGCGACAGCAATATAGTCTGCAAAATATTCTATCAGTACAGGATCAGATACAACGATGCTTCCTCGCAGTTGTTCGGCTATTCCAATATCGCTGGAGATACTGCTATAGACACAGTATCCCCAAAAATAAATCATATTCAATATGTAACGGTACAAAAAACAGGCATCAACAACGGAGCTGTTCAGATATCCTGGGATTCTTCATCAACAAGATATGTTGTTGGATATTATGTATACCAGAGCCTTGATAATTATCATTATACCATGGTTGGCAAACTGGTGCGTGGCAACACAACCTTAGACAACAATCTGAATTCGTACCAACAGGCCTATTATTACCGGATAACACCATTTGATACCTGTGGAAATGTCGGCAGAGGTTTCAGTGCCGTGAGCAAGACCATCAACCTGCATGCAGAAGCAGGGGATCAGAAGGTTACATTAAACTGGAATAAGTACATAGGATGGCGTGTAAAAACGTATAATATTATCCGGGATGGTGCTACCATTGCCACGGTTGCCGATACAATAACGAGCTATACGGACACATTAACCACCTGTATCAAATTCTATCATTATACTATAAAGGCCATAGCTGACAGTTCAGCAAACTTTGTGTCTTATTCTAATATAGATAGCGCCCATCCTTTCGATAATATCCCACCGCAACGGGTTTATGTACGGGAAGCATACATAGATGTTCCGGGTGGTTTGGTAAGGATCTCATGGGATGCATCCAAGGCATTCGACCTCAAAAATTACTATGTATTTAGAAAAAGGGCAAGTGACGGTGCCATGGTATTTGTAGACAGTACTGCACAGACATCATTAACAGAACCATTAAGCAATATTACAGGACCGGATTGCTATTATGTTTTTGCCCGTGACCTTTGCCGCAACCAGAGCTTTGGAAGCAATCTGGCATGTCTTATCATTCTTAATGGCCGCAGCGAAAGGGATTATGATTCGCTGTACTGGAACAGTTACAGAGAATGGCAGGATGGTGTACAGGCATATAATGTTTTCAAAAACGAAGACAATGGTGGATGGATCCAGATAGGAAGTACTACAGCCAATACACTTACTTATAATGACAAAAATCTTACGAATAACATTATTGATTATTGCTATCAGGTAAAAGCAGTGGAAAATAATGGCAAGTACAATGACTCATCACTTTCTACCATAATTTGCCTGCATCAGGATCCATTTGTATATATACCGGATGCATTTACACCCAATGCAACACCCGGTATCAATGACAGTTTCGGGCCGAAAGGAATGTTTATTAAAAATTACCACATGACCATCTATAACCGTTGGGGACAGGTAGTGTATCGTACCGACACCGGTAATGGTTGGGATGGGACTAAAGGTGGAGCCGTAGTACCTATCGGGATTTATATGTATGAAATTCAAATAGACGGATACAATAATAAACCGCTGCGATTTAAAGGAAATGTAATGGTTCTTTATTAATTTCGGATTCAAATAATATCCTTATGCGGGATATTTGAGCAATTATGAAAAAACCGTTATTCTATTTACCCTTGCTGGGCTGGCTTATATGCAGTTCCTGCAATTCTAACCCACATGCCCAAAACCAGAATCAAAAGCAAGGATCTGATTCTGTTGGTAAAAACACAATAGTTGGTATTAGACATCAGTTTAAAAGCTTTCCTGTTGGACAAGCCCTTAATTTTGTTCCCTGTATTCAAAACAGTGCTCAGACCTATTGCCTGTATCTGCCAAAAAATTATGACACCAGTAAAAGCTGGGCGGCCATTTATTTTTTTGATGCACATGCCCGGGGCAAACTGCCTGTAAATAAATATAAAGCCCTTGCTGATAAATATCAGGTGATACTTATCGGGTCAAATAATTCGCAAAATGGCATGCAACCTGAAGCTTATGAAAGGATTGCATCAACATTATTCCATGCAACACAGACTGTATTAAACATTTCACCAACAAAAATTATAACCGCCGGATTTTCAGGTGGAGGCAAAGTTGCAGCAGGTATCGCATTGAAAAACAGCGCAGTTGCATCAGTTATTTCCTGTGGAGCCGGGATGGAAATGGATCATCTGGGCAGTAGCTATTTCAACTATATTACAGTAGTTGGCAAAGGCGATTTTAACTACTGGGATATGATTGCAACCGATCAACAGTTGAACAATACACCTTTAAAACATCTGCTGCTGACTTTTAACGGTATCCATGAATGGCCGGATGTGGAAACCATGTCAGAAGCCATCAATTTTGCTATAAATCCATCCAATAATACCAAAACCAATGCCATTGATGCCTCTTTGGAGAAGAAAGAGAATGAGTTGCGCAACAGTTACACGAAAGCTTTTCAAACAGAAGATGCCATTTTTTGGCTTGATGAAATAAATAAGCTGAATAGTGGATATGATCATGGCAAAACAGAAGATGAAAGATGGATGAACAGACGTTTGTTGTCTTTCATCAATATGATGACCTATATGCGGCTATCTGATATGCTTAATAACAAGCAACTGGATGCTGCAAGACCTTATCTGAATGTATTTAAAGCCAGCGACCCCAAAAACCCGGATGGCCCCTATTTAACTGCCGATTGGTATGCTTTGAGAGGCGATAACCAGGATGCATTCTCTTCGCTGAGCGAGGCATTAAAACTGGGTTATGATGATTTTGCACATTTTTCGGGTGACAGGATGCTTGCCAACATGCAGAATGAAAACGGATATAAATATATCTATAAAAAACTGAGCAACTGATTTATTGCCCAATAATAATATAATTAATGATGGTATTTTTCACCTTTTAATATCGTCATGGCCCTGTACAGCTGTTCTGCAAAGATCAGGCGAACCATTTGATGCGTAAAGGTCATTTTTGACAATGCTATCGTATCAGCTGCACGGTTATAGATGTCTGTATGAAAACCATAAGCACCGCCGGATAGAAAGATCAGTGAACCATTTGTTTCGTTGAATTTCTTCTGCATAAACCCGGAAAAACCAACTGAATTAAATTCCTTTCCTTTTTCATCCAGAAGTATCAAAGAATCATTGGGCTTCAACATTTTCAGGATCTCATCCCGCTCTGATTCAACGCCTGAATTCCTGTTTTTTGGTGGGATGATTTCGAGAAATTCGAAACTGAGATAATTGGTGATTCTTTTCCGGTACACTTCAAATCCTTCTTTAATATAAGGATCATCTGTTTTTCCAATGCACCAGAAACCAACCTTCATTTTTTGAATATCTCTTTGTTTTTGTCTTCAATCACCGCCATGATGGCATAAGCCTTGGCAATAAGAAAACTTTCTTCTCCCCTGATATCGTAGATTTCACCTTCGCAATAATGGAGTCGTTTCCCGGGTTTGAGTACCCATCCTCTGGCGAATATATGATCGCCATATCCGGGACTGAAATAAGATATTTTCAGATCTGAAGTCACTACCCTGTCATGAGGCCCGACCAAAGAAAAAGCAGCCAATCCTGTTACCAGATCCGCAACTGTGGCAATGACCCCACCATGAAAGTTACCATCCTGCTGGCGCAAAAATGGCTCCATGATGGCAGATCCTTCAATATATCCGTCTTCCACATGGGTAAGATGAAACCCGATATGGTTCATGAAGTACTGACGGGAAATTTTATCATTTATAAGATCCCGGAAAGCAGGATTTTTAGACACGTATTTAATGGGAGCAGGAAATTTCTGAGACATGAATATTTATTTATTCTAACTTAGGTTTATACGGGGATAGCACGATTCTGATTGCTTATCCCTTTTTCATTGTATTCTCCGATGGTATCGGTTAATACTTCTACGCCTGTTTCTGTTATAAGCACGGTATGCTCAAACTGGGCAGATAATTTGCCGTCAATAGTTCTGGCAGTCCATTTATCATGTTTATCGATCTTCACACGGGCTTTACCCTGGTTGATCATGGGTTCTATGGTAAAAGTCATTCCCGGCCTTAATTTGATGCCGGAATTGCGTGCTGCTTCATGGTTTACTTCCGGGTCTTCGTGAAATTTAACCCCTACGCCATGTCCGCAAAATTCATGAACCACACTGTAGCCGAAAGAATGGGCATATTCTGCTATATAATACCCGATATTACCAAGCGGATTCCCTGGAAAACATTGTTCTATCCCGATATCCATGCACCTTTTGGTGACTTTAATAAGGAGATCTGCTTCAGGACTTATATCACCAACTGTAAACATGGTGCTTGTGTCCCCGAAATAGCCATCAAGAATGGTAGTTACATCCACATTTAGAATATCGCCGTCTTTTAAGACATCTGGTCCGGGTATTCCATGGCATACTACATCATTTAACGATATGCAGCAGGAAGCAGGATATCCCTTATAATTCAATGTAGCCGCCCTGGCATTATGCGCCTTAATAAACTCTGCAATCTTGTTTTCAATTGCCTTGGTGGTTATACCGGCCTTAATCATCGGTGCAATAAAAAACAAAGATTCCCCGGCAAGTTGTGAACTCTTACGGATACCCTCTATCTGCTCAGGACTTTTTATTATAACCGGCATTGCTTTTTATTGCTGATATTGATATATAAAACCCGGTGGCCAATTATTTCAAATTTGCACACCGGGTTATATCCTTAATATTGTCAGATTACTGAACGATAAATTTGCCTTGCATTTTCATATTGTGGCCAGGATAAGTACAGATAAAGCTATACTCGCCGGCGGCAGGCGTTGTAAACTCAAGAACAACTGATTTGCCTGGTAGTGCCAGTTTAGAAGCAGCAACAACTGTTTTATCGTCAGGTACAAAACCTTTAGCAAGACCTGCAGAAATACCATGCATAGCTACTGAGTCTTTATCAGCGGGTTTCGTGATTACAATGTTGTGTTGCATAGAAGCGTCTGTTGCATCATTGATCAAAGTGATTTTTACTTTAGTGTTAGCCGGCACATCAATTTCAGATGCATCGTAGTGCATTACACTCATATCATTACCAACGGCATGAATAGTGATATCCGTTCCTTTCACAACTTTACCGGCGGCAGAAGCTGCACTTTTGGTAGTGTCGGTCATTTTCTTGGTAGAATCAGCGTTTGAGGTACCATTTGTTGTGCTGCTACCGTTGTTGCATGATGAAACAAAGAAACCGAGAACAATGGCACTGGCCATCAATGCTTTAAAAGACAAATTTTTCATAATAGTATTTTTAATTTAGCCGCAAAGGTACGTGTTTTTTGAAAGGTTCTGGTGGACAAATAAAAAAGGTTAGCCCCTCAGTAACCAAAAACTATTATTTGCCGGAAAAACATCGCAATAACAATGAAATATGCTAAAAACTCCATCTGAACCTCAGATACACCGCGTTACCAGCAGTCTGGAATTTGTTATTGAGCGTCGCAAAAAAGGACTGGACAATAAAATCCAGTGTCCAGCTGTTGCTAATGGAATAAGTAAGATCGGGCAGAAATACTACAGCATTCAATCCCGGCGCATATAACATGCTGAAGTTTCCAGTTGCTATCGGACTGAAAGTCTTTTGAATGCCTGGTAAAAATGAATATTTAAAAGGCAGCAGATTGCTTGCATCCAATGTGGTATTTCTTAGAGCAGTGAGGTTGAAAACCGTCGTCTGGCCGGTGCTGTTATACAATGCTGAAAAACTGGCATACCATCCCGGATCCCAGCTTTGATCTATAGAAACTGAGACTTCTACTGTTCCTGTAGTATCAGCAAATTTATTCCTGCTATGGAAATAGCTTATTTCTCCCTTGAAGCCTGCATTTGCAATATTACCGGCCCATCCTGTTCCGATATCAATGTCTTTATTATACAATCCTCCAAGGAACTGGATATCATAGTTATGGATATTGAATTTGTATAGCGCATTTACAATGTTTTCATCATCGGTGCGACCGGGTTTTGCAGCTAATTCTATACTGGAATTGTTGCTGAAATAATGCTGAATTCGTACGGCATCATTGCCCGGTCGTTCTTCATAATCAAAATCAAGCAGGTTATATGCATTAAAAACATCGTTCGGGTTCCAGGCAAGGGCCACGCCCCAGTTGATGCGTTGTCTTCCAACCGTTACGTCCCATAGATCACTGTGCCAGTTTAAATTCAAGCGGTCAATCTGGGAATAAAGTACCATCGAGTTGGCATTGATGATCTTTTTCGACAGATCAAAATAGCCATTGTCTGTACCTAGTGATTCAGAGAATGCCAATGGATTTGAGGATATCTCTTCCCCGTAATATAACCTGTTTCTCAGTTCTGCATCAAAAGTAAAACCAGCCGACGCGTAGTATTTGAAAATAAGACGGTTATGGATAAGGTTTTGTGTGGCGATCTGGTTGGCATTATTGATAAATGATGCCGATTGCAGGTCTTTAATGTAGCCTGTAAAAAGGAAATATTTGGGTTTTTCTGAGGCAGTAGATGTATCTGTGGAGATACTGTCATTTTGGGCGTTTGCTGATAATGATAGCAGGATAATAGGCAAAAAGATGTAGTAAATATATCCGGAGAGTTTAAGTGGTCGGTGAGGACACGGACTTGGTAGAGAAGCCTTTGCGCTCTTTGCGTGTTTTGTTCTTTGCGGCCTTTGCGAGAAACATTTCACGCAGAGGGCGCAAAGGCTTCCGCAAAAAGCGCAAAGGGAAAACAAATTAAGTTGCATATTTTGACCAATAAACAAAATTAAGTCTCAAAAGATCGGTTATTTCTGCAATACATCAGAACTAACAACCCCGTCCGTCAAAGTAATAACCCGGTGTGCCCTGTCTATAACCCTTTGATCATGCGTGGAAAAAATGAAGGTGATATTCTCATTCCTGTTCATTTCAGACATGATATCCAAAAGATTTGCCGCTGATTTTGAATCAAGGTTCGCTGTGGGTTCATCGGCAAGTATAAATTTTGGTTTGGAAGCCAATGCCCTGGCTACAGCAACCCGTTGCTGCTGACCACCACTCATTTCATTGGGGCGGGTATCCATCTTGTCTTTCAACCCTACTTCATCCAATAGTTCTGCTACCCTTTTTTCTCTTTCGGCCTTTGGACGTTTTTGCAAAAGCATGATGAACTCCACATTTTCCCTGGCTGTTAATACCGGTATAAGGTTATATGCCTGGAATACAAAACCGATATTCTGCAGGCGGAAATCAATCATCTTGCTGTCGCTGAGTGTTGTAACATTTTGCCCGTCAATAATTACGTCCCCCCTGGTAGGCTTGTCCAGCCCGCCTATAATATTCAACAAGGTAGTTTTTCCGGAACCTGATGGACCCACCAAGGCTGCAAATTCACCTTCAGTAAAATGCAGGGTTACATCCGTTACGGCCGGAACCGGAATGGCATTGTCATGATATACTTTTGACACATTATTGATATCAATTACATTCATATCTTTCGTATTAATTTTCTTTGATTATATTTTTCGGATGGCTTCTGCCGGTTTTAATCTTATGGCTTTGACAGATGGGTAGATGGCTGCAAGTAAGGCGGTAAAAAATACCATGAGTGCTATCTGCCAGTAAAATGTTTCTTTTAAAGTTGGGTATACCATTGAAGTCATCCCGAAATTTTCCATGCCTTTGGCGAACATGGCCAGGCTTATCCCTTTTTTTCCAAAATATTCAATGGTTAGATAAGACAAACCAATCCCGAAGGGAAATCCGACAAATGTGAGTGTAATGGTTTCAAGCATGATCATTCCGAATGTTCTGGATTTGTTCATGCCAATAGCCATGAGCATACCCAGTTCGCGGGTTCGTTCCATTACTGCCATGAGCATTGTATTTACAATGGCAAATGCAAGGCTCAGCATAAATACCCCCATCAGGATATATAAAATAAATGCCACATAATCGTTTAGCGTCACCGTTTCCGGGGATAATTCTTTCCACGATTCCACTATTAAATTTGGGAATTGCTTTTTCATTGCAGCATTGACAGTGTCGACCTTGTCCGGGTCTTTCATCATCATTGCTATTTCATGATAGGTGCTATCACTGCCAAGCAAGGCATTGAAATCTTTTGTATTAATAAATACAGTCGCCAGGTCCGCCTGTGAATTGTTAGTTTTATATATGCCAATAACTCTGAAAGCCCCTGAAACAATATTTCCATCAGGGCCGGCAAAGGTGAGCACTAATTTGGAATGCATTTTAACATGCAATTTCTCAACCAGTTTCTGACCGACAAGCACGCCGTTTGTAGATTTACCTTCAAAATAGGTCCCTTGTTTTACAAAAATATTAAAGGCTGTTACCTTTTTTTCAGCTTCGGGGTTGATGCCAATGATCTTCGTTCCAGAAGCTGTGGATGGTGACGCTGTCATACCGTAAGCGATATTTCTCAGGGTCGCTGCTTTTACTTCCGGGTTGCTTTCAACAGCGGTAAGCACTTTTTGGGGGTCTTTGATCGTATATTGAATCTCATTGTTCCCTTTAAATGCAGGATTATGAATCTGGATATGAGAGAATGTATGGTTTATGGAATCATCCATCATAGAACTGATAAAACCACCCATAAATGAGCATATAAAAAGACCCGCCCAGATACCCAGGGTTACTGCAAAAATAATGATCAGGCTTCGGGTCCTTTTCCTCCAGATATTACGCCAGGCTATTTTTAGCAACATGAGATTTGAAATTTGAAATTTGAAATTTGAAATTTGGTCATAGCCTGTGATTTAAAAACAGTATTTTTATGTACCGTTTTAGTGTCCATTTTTTCTATCAAATCGATTCCCATAATTTTATTCAATTTGTTCAACATTTGCGTAGCTCAAATTTCCAATTTCAATTTTCTATTCCCCATGCATTGCTTCAACGGGTTTGAGTTTTAATATTTTTGACAACGGATACAGACAGATAAGCACTGAAATAAAAAACACAATAATAGCCTGCGTATAAAAAATATTGAACTGAAAGGCCGTATAAACATAAGGAGCCAAACCGAATTGTTCATAAGATTTTGCCAGGGAGCCAGTCATGTGAATGGGGTAATGAACAAAATATAAAACAAGTCCTATGCTCCCTATATAACCTGCTAATACACCCAGAAATGAAATAAAAAGCGCCTCCAATGACGTTATCAGGGCCAATCTTCTACGGTTCATACCAATAGCTACCAATACCCCGAATTCGTAGCTTCTTTCGGCAGTCATCATAAGAATGGTACCAAATATGCCAAATGCAACGATCATATAGAGTACACCTTCAATCACTGATCCGCTGGCCATTTTTCCCTGTACTGCCTGATCAAGTTCGGGTGACATTTGTTTCCAGTCCATTACCTCGTATTTACTGGTATCAATATTCTTTTTCAGGTAGGCAAGCGTATGATCAATTTGGTCAACATCTCTAATAACAATAGCATAAGAGCTGAGCATATTCTGGGTACTAAAAAGTGCCTGGGCTGTTTTTAAGGGCATAAAAACCATGCCCTTATTCAGATCAGGAGATACCAGTTTGATTATTCCCCTTATCACATATTTACCGGCAGCACTGGAACCGTGATAACCCTGACCCAGGAAAACAATGGTATCGTTTGTTTTAAGTTTTAAATAGTCAGCCAATCCCGCTGCAAGAATAACGCTCTGTTCGCTGTCTGATGCAAAATATTTACCGTGAATGATCTTTGATTCAATGTTTACAAGTTTTCTTTCTTTTACAGGATCAATTCCGGTAAGCATTACTCCTTTCGTGGCAGTGCCTGATGATGCCAAAGCGAATGATTGAAGCCTTGGAACAGATTCATCCACATCAGGGGCATGTTTGATGCTGCTGGCAAGTACCTCGTTGGATTCCATGCTGTTATCCAGACTCTGATCATCCCAATATCCTTTCTGGTGTACCTGAATATAACCCGAATAAGCGCCGGCAACATTGGCTACCATCTGGTTCATGGTTCCCATTTGCAGGGATGTCATAAATACAGATAGTACTACGGCATAAAAAACAGAAGTTATTGCAATAATGGTGCGCCTTTTGTTCCGCCACAAATTAAGCCAGGCTAGTTTCAGGTACATTATTTTATGGTTTTCATGTTATTGGTACTGAAGAAATCGTCTGAGATCGGTTTATCAAAAATCATATTGTTATAGATCATTATTGTCTTATTTCCAGGTTTATCTGCAGGGATCACTTCAAAATGAGTAGGTATGGTACGGCCCCCAATACTTTTTATGTTGCTAAAATTCATCGTGCTCACTACCATTCCGTCTTCATCATAAAACTGGCTTCTCAATTGTATATAATCAGCCTTATCTATCCATGTCACAATTTTACCCCAAACTACTGCTGCTGAAGGTTTTGGATCCAATTCTATTTTATAGCAGCTGCGACCTGCGATGGTTTCCTCCCCGATTATTTTGTGGGTATAATCGTTCACAATTGAAGAAGAATTGATCAGATCATCGTTTGTTAAATCCGTTCCCATCCAGGATTGAGACATCATAGATGGAGGCAACTTAATGGTTCTTTCTATTGATGGCACCCAGTTCCATGCTTCTTTTTTATGTTTCAAAAACACTGTTCCTTTGTCTTTGGCTGGGGATGTAATTAAAGCAACACTCATATCTAGTCCCTTACTCCATGATTTCATAGTTAACTCACGGTTCCATGTGGGTCTTATGATCTGAACAGTTACCTGGGCCTGGAGGGTATTGCCTTTCATTTTTTCATTGGCTTTTGCAATGATATCATCTGCACTTGGGCCTCCCGGCAATCTCATGGAAATGAGAGAAATAACACATATGAATAGGATTGGTAATTTATGAGTTTTTAGCATTGTTTTATCAATTATCATATTGTCTGAACGTGGATTTATTGGTTTTAAAGGATTTTTTGGGATTTCATTTTCAAATTGTCTTATTGCCTCATTGGCTAATAGTTTACTTCATCTCCTTAATCACTTCCAGAATTTTCTTCTGCAGCAATTTATACAGGTCAATGAACTTCTGGAGTTCCCCTTCAAATTCAGCATTACCGGGAGTCCTCAATAGCATCGCATCCTGCATAATAGATATCATTCTATCTGTTTCTGTTATTTGTCGCATCAAAAGATATTCCTGGTTTTTTAATGCAAGTCTGAAAAATCTTTTGCGGTCACCCGGGACGGTAAAATATTCGATAAGTCCCTGCAATTCCATTATTTTAAGGGTATTACTTACAGACCCTTTGCTTAATTTGAGATCTGCCTGGATATCTTCAAAACTCCTGTACGGTGGTTCTACTATGGTAAGGTAACCCATGATTTTCCCCAGCGCTGTAGTTGATCCCATGCTTTTAAGCATGATACCAAATCTTTCAATAAGGGCATTTTGATCTTTGTTCAGTTCGTTCATAACAAAGTAAACTGAGGCAAAGTTATAAAGTTCTTTTGGTTCAGAATCAAATGAACTGGATTATTTTTAAATCGCCTTTGTATTTAATAGATTAAATATCAAATAATGCAAACAATTATATCTTACAAATAGATTTGTAACCAATTTGCAAGCACTCAAGGCTAAGCAGATACCTTTCCTGTTCTCAATAAAAAAACGTTTATTGATGTGGGAAATTATGGAAGAAAATGCCTTGGCTATCTTTGAAATGAGAAGCAATATCCGCTTTCCCAAAGATATTTTTCATCCTGAAAATCAATTGATCTGAGAGGATAGAACACGCTATATTTCAAAGAAAAATTTAAAGACATTGCGGCATATGACCTGATTTCAGAAAAATAAAATCATTTAGTGGCTAACGCATTTGCAAGATAGCATGTTGTCGCAATATCACAATGATTTAATAGCAGGCCTTCCCATTTTCCGGATATATTTGATATGCGAATGCACTGCCTTCAACATTGTTTTATGCTCGTGGTAATTGATATTATACTCCAGGCAGGTTTCCTTTACAAACTGGTTGATTTTGGCATAATGCACATGGCTTATTTTAGGAAATAAATGATGCTCTACCTGGAAATTAAGGCCGCCAAGTAACCATGACAACCATTTGCTTTTCGTTGCAAAGTTTGATGTAGTATTTACCTGGTGAATAGCCCATTGTTGCTCTATTTTAGTAGCGCCTTCTTCCGGAGTGAGTGGAAATTCTGTTTCGTTAACAACATGGGCAAGCTGAAATACAATGGCAATAGCCAGTCCGCAAACAATGCCAAGTATCAGGTACCCGATAAGTGCTTTCAACAAACCAACCATCAAAACAGGAAGAATAACATAGATCATGATATAAAATGCTTTGGTTGCCCAGAATATAAAATGCTCTTTGAAACTAAGCTTTTGGTTGACATATCCTTCTGAGATTCTGCCTGAAAAATATTTTACAAAATCATCCAGAAATATCCAGCTGAAATAGGATAAACTATAAAAGATAAAAAAATAAATATGCTGAAATCTGTGTATCCATCGCATTGGCTGCTCGGGATGAATCCGCATGAAGGGCTCAATATTAATATCTGAGTCTAATCCGTCCATATTGGTAAAAGTATGGTGCGCCAGATTATGTTTTATTTTCCAGTAATAGGTATTGCCCCCCATTACATTTAAAAAGTATGCACTGGTCTTGTTGAGCCATTTGTATTTTGAAAAGCTGGCATGTCCCCCTTCATGCATCACATTGAAACCAATAACTGCCAGGTTGAAACCAAGAAGCGCGCACAACAAAATGCTTACCCAAAGGACAGGTGTGAAAAAGACAAGAATAACGTACAAAATGGCTGCAGAGCTTATAACAAGAGCACTCTTAACAAATAATTTGCGGTCACCAGAGCGACTTATGTTGTTATTTATGAAATAATTATCTACTTTTTCTTTAAGGGATCTAAAAAAAAGGTTCTTCTGGTTGCTGAATGTGAGTGTTGACATTAAATATTTATGAATGAGAATTTCTAAGATATCTACTTAACAAAACATACGGGGTATTAATTTCATATGGATTCGCAAGTTAGGCAAATTGTATGATTCAGCTAATAATTTTATTGATCGATGAAAGGATGCAGGTTTCTATAATTTGTCGCATATACCATATAATCAAGGAATAATAGAAATAACCAGGATGCAAAACCGGAGTTCTAAACAATAAAAAACCCCATTCTTAAAGGGGCTTTTTATATGCTTTACAGAATATTTCTTATCCATTCAGGAAATCCTAATTAGATACGGCTCTTCCTATCATCCAGAGAATAAAGAATATTATCGCAATTACTAATAATACAATACCAATTTCCCAGAATAAAGTTCCTAGAGTGGAAAAACCGAGAAAAAACAGGACAATTCCGATTATTAATAAGGTGATTGCAAGACCTAATAACCCTCCTCCGTCCATTTTTTTGGAAACTGAAGCGATACTGTGATTAGGTGATACCAGGTTTTTAACAACATTGCTCTGCTTCATAATTTCTTTCCCAGCCTGTTTTGCAAACGTTTGGAGCATTGCATAATGATTTAATTTTTTAACCGGAATTGATGTCAGATCGACACATTTTCTGACAGGAGCTTTTATAATAATATTTTCTTCAGATTGTTGAGACAAACTCGTTTGAGATAAAATTACTGTCTCCTTAGGTTGTGGTAATACTTTATAATTCTCCAATGCCTGTGCATTGTCAAGTTTATTCATCTGGTTGCCTGACATTATCTGTTTGCTGCATGAGCTAAATAATGTCACCATCATAACTGCCAGAGCCAATGCCCCGATTTTTCTGTTTACATTTTTCATATTTTATTTTTTTAAGATTAGATTAATTATTTGTGATATTATCTGAACTACCTCCCACGGTGTTCACCTCCACCCTGACCCTGAGATTCATTTCCGCTGTGTTGAGGCGCTTGTCTCTGCTGTTGCTGAGGTTGCCTCTGCTGTTGTTGCGGTTGTCTTTGTTGCTGTGGTTGTCTTTGTTGTGGTTGATGTTGCTGTGGCTGCCGCGTTTGTTGCTGATGTTGTTGTGGTTGTCTTGGTTGTTGCTGATGCTGAGGCTGGCTACGAGACTGTTGCTGCCGCGAAGCCGCCTGATGTTGCTGACCAGCATTATGTGTTTGATGATTTGCATTTGCAGGATGCTGTGAAACAGCTTTATTGCCAGGTTGGGCTGTTGAATGTTGTCCTACTGCTTTATGGGCAGGGGCCATGGATGGATGCCCTTTGTTTACTGAGACACGGTTATTTGTGTTTTTGCTTGCAACTGCCCTGTGTGATTGTTGCAATTTTGTTGGTCCACTGTGATGGTCTTTCATCGCTGACTGCTGAGCCCTACTTGGGCGGGCTGAATTACCACCGGGGCCATTAAAACTGGAACGACCTCCATGTCCCCCAGTTGATGATCTGTCACTATAGGTATTATGTACATTGCGTCTATTGACATGAGAAACAGCCGTATTGTACCTGAAATGCCCATGATCCCATCGCCCTCCGCCATATCCTTCGCCACCATAACCATAGCCATAATTCACGCCACCGTAAAAGCCGACATGAGGTCCCCAGTAGCCGCCATTCCAGCGATAGTACCCGTCTTCAAAACCCCAGTAACCGGGCGTCCACAGAATACCAACCCTGGCTGGACGAACCCATAACCCGGGGATCCAGTAATAACCATCATCACCGTAACCCCAGTATCCCGGTGTCCACAGATAGCCATCGTAAGGACATTCTGGCTGAACATAATCCGGAATTTCAGGCGGAGCCACCTGAATATTGACGCTCACTTGTGCAATTGAAAGTGTTTTTCCTGATAATAAGGAAGCAATAATGATAGAGACTATGAACGCAATTTTTTTCATGATTAGTGATTTGGTTTAACTGACGGATGGATTGCACAGCAAAGATGGACAGCATTGCTCCGTCAATTATTACACAACTAATGTTATAAGTTGCATAATTCACACAATTGCGAAATGATCGGCAAAAGAATTTACCGAATAAATCACGCATTCACTAAATCACCTATTCACCAACCTCCCTTAATCCTCGAGCGTACTGGTATCCCCTGCTTCTGTACCCATTTCTTTGGCTTTGAGTACACGGCGCATGATCTTCCCGCTACGGGTTTTGGGGAGTTTGTCTACGAATTCTATTTCATCAGGAACACCAATGGCACCGAGTTCATGTTTTACCTGGTGGTTTATATGTAGTTTGAGGTCTTCGGTTTTTTCTATTCCCTGTTTCAGAATCACAAAAGCTTTGATGCTCTGTCCTTTTACATCATGAGGCTTACCGATTACTGCTGCCTCGGCCACAGAAGAATGCGATACCAGGGCGCTTTCTACCTCTGCTGTGCCTATGCGATGTCCGGATACATTTAATACGTCATCCGATCTTCCCAGGATCATGATATAGCCATCTTCATCCATGGTGGCCAGGTCGCCTGCAAAATAAACCCCTTCTATTTCATGCCAGTATTTCTGAAACCTTTCCGGCTCGCCAAAGCAGGTCCGCAAGGCTGAAGGCCATGGTTTTTTAATAATGAGCAACCCCACTGTATGAGGCGGTACGGGATGTCCCTGCCTGTTTACGATGGCTGCCTCAATTCCAAAAAATGGCAGACCTGCCCTGCCTGGTTTTTGGGCTAATGATGGCAATGTCACTATCATATGGCCTCCTGTTTCGGTTTGCCACCAGGTATCTACCACAGCACAATTATTTCTACCGATATTTTTATCGTACCAGTGCCAGGCTTCCGGATTTATAGGCTCACCCACACTGCCTATAATCTTTAAGGATGATAAATCATGTTTTGCCGGCCATTGTTCACCGTATTTCATAAAAAGACGCACGGCGGTTGGAGCCGTATAGAACTTTGTGACCTTATATTTGTCAATAATTCCCCACCAGCTTGCCGGATCCGGATAATCTGGTGCGCCTTCATAAATCAAAGTTGTGGCCCCGTTTGATAATGGTCCATAAACAATATAGCTATGCCCGGTTACCCAGCCCGTATCTGCTGTGCACCAGAAAAGGTCATCCGGCTTCAGGTCAAAAACTATTTTTGTTGTATAATGTGTAAATAGATTATACCCTGCGGTGGCATGAACCACCCCTTTGGGTTTGCCTGTAGTACCTGATGTATACAGAATATAAAGCGGATGTTCTGCATCGAGCGGAATGGCTTCGCATTCGGGTGATTGTTGTTCTAAGAAATCATTAAAATCAATTTCAAGTTCGTCAAGAAGCATGGGTTCTTCTCTCTGATGCATGATCAAATGCTCTACACATTCCAACCCTTCGGTTGCCTCATCAGCAATCGCTTTCAGGTCGATGAGTTTTCCCCGTCTTTTGGTATAAGTGCTGGCTACAAGTATTCTTGCTTTGGCATCATCCAGTCGCAATCGCAAAGCTGCTGCACTGAAACCCGCATATATTACAGAATGAACGGCTCCAATACGTGCACAACCCAGCATGGCAACAATCTGCTCAATACACAAAGGCATATAAATTCCAATCCGATCTCCGGGTTTTATCCCCAGGTTTAATAATCCATTAGAAAACCGGCACACCTTATCAAACAATTCCCCATAGGTGATGCGCTGTTCTGCTCCTGATTCATTGGTATATATATATGCCGTTTTATGAATATGCCCGGCAATAATATGACGGTCGAGACAATTATAGGTTATATTAATCTTTCCACCCGCAAACCACTTGTAATCAGGGTAATTCCATTCAAATGTATCCTTCCATTTTTCAAACCAGTGCAATTCTTTCTCTGCGACGCTATGCCAGAATGCTTCAGGATTTTCAATCGAATCTCTATACATTTTTGCATAGTTTTCACGATTGATATAAGCCTCTTTTACTATATATTCCGGCGGATAAACGAGGGCTTCGGTGGGCGCCAGGATTTCATTTTCTTGATCTTGCATTTTATGACATTATAATGGTTACTGCTAATGTATGGGTTTTTAAGGATTATGGAGTTATGATGAGATTATTTTCTGAATAAGCCCGTCTATTGTCTGTACAGGGATTAGCAGAATTCCGGGATAAACAGGATTTTGAAATAAGTTTGTGATTGAAAATTGTAGCGTTAATCCTGAAAATCTTACAATTCTGTAAATCCTGATTCAGAATTCTTTAAGCCTGCAATGCCTCATACAGATAATCATAATAATGTCTCTTATCCAGCTTGGAACGGACCCATAATCCCAGTTCAATATATTTTCCTGATCCAATCTGAACCTTAGGTGCACTTGATGCAAAATGTTCCATTTGGCTCAATAATGATTTATCATGCAAAGCATCTGCTTTGTTACAGATATTAAGAAAGAGTTTGAGAAATGCTTTTTCTTCCTGATAACCCTCACCTTTTAGCAAGGTTCTGAACTGTCTTCTCATTTCTCCTATTCGATAAGTGACATAATCAGGATTCTTATTTTCATAATGAAGAATTATTTCAATAATTGAAATAGAGAACTGGTTTTCTGTTGAAAGTTTCGGATATATATCCTTAAGAAATAAACGCGATAATGATTTTATGGCTTCTGAAATATTCCATTTAAAATAAT
>Ga0364874_10400_pt1 | contig 24167 bp, 35 predicted proteins | sample ExccelAu500001D4_2_FD_206922 | JGI IMG/M metagenome (GOLD analysis project Ga0364874, IMG submission 206922) | Enriched cells from Trout Bog Lake Hypolimnion, Wisconsin, USA - BchlTB.Aug07.5000.01.D4 | ecosystem: Environmental > Aquatic > Freshwater > Lake > Hypolimnion/Profundal zone | place... | reverse complement strand
ATAATTGTACTAACATCTATTCATGGATATCAGTTTTGAGTGGGACGAAACAAAAGCGCGTGCCAATTTGCGAAAGCACGGTATAAGCTTTGAGATTGCTGTCCGTGTCTTTGCTGATCCGCTTGCGGTGTCTAAACAGGATCGCGTCGAAAACGGTGAGCACCGCTGGCAAACCGTAGGAGTTGTAGATGGATGCTTGATTTTATTGGTTGCACATACAGTGCGGCATGACGGCGACACCGAGGTTATCCGTATTATCTCCGCTCGTCGTGCGGATAAACAGGAGCGAAATAGTTATGAGCAAAAAATTAGTTAGGCACACAGTCGATCTGTCCAATCTTCCCCCTTTGACAGCCGTACAAAAGGCAGAAGTAAAGGCGGCGGTTGCCATGCCGGATACAGCAATCGATTATAGTGATATCCCGCCGTTGTCGGATGAGTTCTGGCAAAATACCGTGCGTAATCCGCTCTACAAGCCAACAAAAACGACAACCACTGTGCGGGTGGATGCTGATGTATTGGTGTGGCTCAAGTCAAAAGGTAAAGGCTATCAGACTCGTCTTAACGCGATCTTGCGTGCAGCAATGCTTCATGAGATAAAGCACTAGGTTTTTGGGTTAGCGCATCCCCAACCACATCTGCGCTCCCTCGCGACTCACAGAAACAAGCTCGAGTCGCGGCAGCATGTCGATAAAGTTTTCCACGTCATCGGCGTGAATACCGGCGACAATTTGTATTTTAAGGTATTTTAAGGGGTCTGACCCCTGCGAAAGCATGCACTTCATTAGAACTTAATGCAATGCTACCATCCACAATCTACAATCACCTCCCGATAAACCCCCTCATTTTAAGGGGTCTGACCCCTTTATTGGACCCCTTTATTCGGGCCTTCCGGCAAGATAATCCACTTGTAGCAATGTACCATTAGAATAATAAAATCAGTGGTCTGACCACAGCTCAGGAATGAAAAATCCGGTCGCCACTTCCCAGTGCTTGCAGAGGGACAGCCTCAACCATATCGGCCAGGGAATATCGCTTAACACCCGGATAAACGACTGCGACACGTTCCAACCCCAAGTCAGCTAATGCCGTGCGAATCGATGGCGTTAACCGTGGTACATCTGCGCGCTTGCATTCCACTCCCAATAAACGATCACCTTGTCGCAGAATAAGATCGATTTCAGCCCCCTGATGCGTAGCCCAGAAGAATGCCTCGTCGTGGGGTTCGTTCATCAGAACCTGCTCAATCACAAACCCCTCCCAGGAGGCACCCACCTTGGGATGATTCAGCAGTGCCTTATCCGTGGACACTCCCAGCAACTCGTGCAATAAACCACTGTCACGCACATAGATCTTGGGAGACTTTACTTGACGCTTGCTAAGATTGGCATGCCAAGGTTGCAATTGACGGACCATAAAGGCATCGGTTAATAAATCCAGATGGCGTCGCATCGTAGATTCGCTCACTCCAAGCGCCCGTGCCGGCTCAGCTGCGTTCCAAGTCTGGCCATGATAATGTGCCAACATAGTCCAGAAACGATGCAAAGCAACCGCAGGCACCCGCACTCCCCATTGAGGCAAATCGCGTTCAAGCAGCGTTCGAATAAAATTCTTGCGCCAAGCCAAGCTATCAGCTTCCTGCGCAGCCAAATAGGATAGCGGAAACCCACCCCGCAACCACAGCGCCGCTTCTGCCTGCGCGCCAAGCTCCCCAAGGGTAAACCCGCCAATCAGAATAGTCTCCATGCGGCCTGCCAGACTTTCAGATGTCTGGCGAAGCAACTCCCCGGAAGCGCTGCCCAGAATCAGAAATCGCGCCGGAAGCGGATTGCGGTCAGCTAATACGCGAAGCACCGGAAACAAATCAGGGCGGCGCTGCACCTCATCAATCACCACCAAGCCATCGAGGGGCCTGAGTGCAGTCATCGGCTCCTCTAACCGCGCAAGACTGGCGGGGTCCTCCAAATCAAAATAATTAATGGAATTTTCACTGAGCAACTCACGTGCCAAAGTAGTCTTGCCGCATTGACGTGGACCTGCCAGCACCACAACGCGGCTACGCCCAAGGGCTGCATGAATTGAGTCTATTAACGTATTACGTACGATGTTCATGAAATTATATTACCATGAAATAAGGTCATATAATAACCGATATTCATGGTATAAATCTAGCCAGGGGAAAGAAGATAACTATCCGGCCTTGTTTATTCCTGCCAATCGACATCTATTGACATCAACATCGCACAAGAAAGAATACCGATTTTTCAAACTTCATTACCTTTTCTAAGGAAACGCGGATTTATTCGTCATCCCCGCGGTGTCAACTTTGCACTCGGCTTGCCGAGTAGCAAATTGCCTACTTTTAGTGAAGGCGGGGATCCAGTGCTTTAATCTACTGGGTTCCCGCCTACACGGGAACGACGAAATCGAATAAATCTGCGTTTCCCTAAGCAACTTTAAAGCATTATTCAGGTAAAAATAACAGGAAGACATAGTTATAGCGAATCTCAGTTTTTCACTCAAGAAGTACGTGTGTTTTCTGCTTCAAGATTCGCCAGCTTGGCTAATTCATCCAAAGGGTAATCCGGCAAACCGTAGCGTCGCCATTCGGTGTAATTAAATCGCATGACGGGGCGCGCTAACCGGACTCCGCCGGATGAATAATCAATTGAAACCGACTTCATTGATCATGCTGGATAAGAGCGATCGTAAAGAGTTTCTGGCGCAATATCTATATTCCCAGGCCAGCAAACTGTATCAAAAGCTATATAGGCCTGTTTAAATAGGGTGCTATCTTTAAGCTGCTTGAATATGCCTTTGTCAAGATAAGGAGTAACATCAAAAATGCGTGTTTCTCCGGTACTGAATTCCAACTCGATTTTATAATCAGATCTGGCACTTACTTTGGTTACAGATTCCATATTACATCTCCTATTGAAGCGGCTCGATACGGAAAGGTGCTTCGCCATTAACTGCCAGTTCCCAGTCTGCCATCAATGCTTCATGATGAATTTCAATCCACGCCTGTACCAATTTTGCTTTCCCTTTATTTATCTCACCTGCCAATATGGCTCCATCAAGAATAGAGAACGATTCCATAAAACATACTGATTGAAGGCAACTTATTCTCCTTTTGCAGTGTATTTTACACGATGTAGATCAACACATGACCAGGGAAATATGGGGTCGGGTCTTGCCCTTTGCGGCTCCCACAAAAGAGAGCAGGTAGGGTAAAGTAACGTAAATCGGTTTGCTCATGCTTTTCCTTGCGGTGTTAAGTGCAGTACATATCATCCCATCGCCACTTTCAGCCCTTCGCCCATGCGGTGGGTGTGAGGTAACCCAATAGAGTAGATTGATGCGTATTTGCTCATACGCCAAGAAGAATGAAGTGGCATTTGTAGTAACCGCTCATGGCTTCAGCTCGATTGTTCAATTCAACATTTCCAGCAATACCGGATGCCATACGGCTAATTCTATTACGCCCATTTTTCCAGCCAGTCTACGCTTATCTACAGAGCGGATTTGATCCAGAAGAATCCGGGCATGTTTGCCGGAAAACTTTACTTCGGGGCGACAGCCGAGTGGCTGACCCTTGCTGGTCAGTGGCGCGATTATGACGCGTGGCATAATCGAATTAAGATCATCCGGCGATACCACTAAAGCCGGGCGCATTTTGTTAATTTCGGTGCCGATGGTCGGGTCAAGATTCACCCAATACACGTCACCTCGCGCTACCATACCCATTCTTCGGTTGACTCATCAACAGGCAACGCAGCCAGCGCTTCGGCATCGGCTTGCGGCTGATAGGCTTCAAACCACCCTGCACGCGGCGCATGCACGGGTGCAATTATCAGATTTTTCCCTTCCAGGCGAATATCAACCTCGTCAGACATCTCACATGCCGCTAACAGTGCGGCAGGAATAATCACTCCACGAGAATTGCCTACTTTTCTTATATGGGTACGCATGATGATTTCCTGCAAGTTATTTTAACTACGTTATAACATTTGTAGCTGTTGTACAAGCTGCATTCGCAGGTCAATGTGCCGTTTGTTGCGAAACAAAGCATATACCAATGCATTGCGACTTTCAGCCCATCGCCGATGTGATGGGTTGGATTATAGCCCAGCAGTTTGGCTGCTTTGCTCAAATCGACTTCACTTTCTCGGCATACTGTGCCATGCTTAATTGTGTCTTGGACAGTATGTGGACGTCCTGCAAGGCTTGTTGCAGCGCACTTAGCAGGTCGTCTGCCGATTCCATGTATTCGTGCACCAATCTGTTTCTGAGTTCGCGAAGCTCAATCCAAGCTTGAGTTGATTCGATCCATCCAAGTTTCTCTGCGCGCAGCAGATTGTCTAGCTGCGAGCCAATTTTTTCAAGGCTGGCGCGTAGCATTGCTGGCAGGAGCTTATCGCCCAACGTGTCTTGCAGACGTCCATAACGCGAAACAAATGCGTCGAGCATTTCACTGTGGTCGTCATTGTTCTCAAGCGACTCTACCCAAGAAAGATCAATATTCAGTGCTCGAAGTCTATCCGCAGTTCGCTCAAGGTAACGCGCTTCTTTTGCCGTGACACGGATTAGCTGCATCAAAATAAACTGGTTGTCTTTTGACGTTGTCATAAAACGATCCCGTCGCGTAGCGCTTGTTCATGAATCGGCTGCAGTGATTTGAGAGGGTCCTTGATCAGCACATCGACCTTGCGCCCCCCCAGTTTGATGTACAGTCGGGCCGAAAGGCGACATTCTTCCTGTATACGGTGTGCCAGAGGTTCGCTTGGCTCGATGAGCAAGTCGATGTCTCCGCCGAGTTGCGTGTCATCTGCGCGACTTCCGAATAGGCGCACGATAGCTTTCACTCCGAATTGGCTGGCAACCTCACTTTTGATAATTTCGCGGGTTTTATCATCAAGACGCATCTTGCTACTCTACTTTCTGAATAAAGGGCCTGGGTCACGTTATTCGGCTCAATGCTTCAACTCCCGGTAGAAATTTTCGTGCGGGCCAAGCGCCAGCAACACACGCTTTGTCTCATCCCACCGATAGGCCAGCAAGAACTGTTGATTGACGCAGTCGAACTTGTATACAAAGACACCGATTAGATCACCTTTCTTCTCTTCGCCAAGCTTCGGATCAGCAACCACAGCCCGGATTGCCGAGTGCACTGCCTCGCGCTGATTATTATGTAGTTTCTTGTAGACACGCTTGAAGGCGGGCTTTTGTTCAAGCAACACACTCATTGTTCAGACAATGCGAAAGGCTCGGACTCCTCTTCCATTGCTAATAGCGTATCGCGCACGAACTCGATAGGCAGGTCTGGATTGTCCAGCGCAGCTCGTCCAACTTTGGCCCAATAGGCTACTTGTTGCGGAATCGAACGCATCTCGGCTTTTGCGCGCGCCTTGGCAGTTTCGTAAAGTGCATCGTCGATGCGGATGGAAATACTCATTTTGTCTCCTGTCGCAAATTACCACAAATGCAGTATAGCTGGCATTGAGGTTAAAGCACAAGCAAAAAACCGCAATTTACTTGAACTCTGTCGTGTACGCCTGTTTCGGTATTTTCTTCATCATCTTCCTTTCAAAGTAACGTTAATTTCGTCACCTTTGGAAGACTATTTAGCGGGGGAAGCTCAGTTTAAGCTTACGCCCGTGCCGCTTGTTGTGAAACAAAGCTGATATACCAATGCATTGCCACTTTCAGCCCATCGCCTATGTGATGGGTTGGGTTATAGCATAGGTGCGGGCGAATACGTCGGCATAGAGTTCGTTGACGTATTTGGTTACGGCGTAAGGCGACAAGGGCTTGCCGATTTTGTCTTCCACTTTGGGCAGGCCGGGATGGTCGCCGTAGGTGGAGCTGGAGGCTGCATAGACAAACCGTTTTACTTTGGCATCGCGCGCTGCAACCAGCATGTTGAGGAAGCCGCTGAGGTTGGTTTCGTTGGTGGCGATGGGGTTTTCGATTGAGCGCGGGACTGAGCCAAGGGCGGCTTGGTGGAGGACGTATTCTACATCGCAACAGCCCCCCTCGCCCCAGCCCTCTCCCGCCAGGGGCGAGGGAGTGAACTGCATGGCAAGGTGGCAATCTTCGAGGTTGCGGATGTCGCCTTGGATGAAGTTGAAGTTGGTCCATTGTTCCGGGGTTACCAGCGACTGGACTTCGTCGAGATTGCGCTGGTGGCCGGTGGAGAAATTGTCCAGCCCGACTACACGCTGGTTAAGTTTGAGCAGGGTTTCTAGCAGGTTGCTGCCGATGAAGCCTGCCACGCCAGTGATGAGCCAGGTGTGTGGCTCGTTGGTTAGTTGGGTTTTGAGTTGGTCGTATGTGGTCATGGTGACTATTTATTATGGTTGAGTGATGGTGTGCGATGTCATTCGAGCACCTCCCAGTGGCCGCCCTTGGCGGGGCCTAACCTTGGCAATCAATAAGTCACCCCCCATAATCCAATTCTCGCTGACTTCGTATGGCTAAAATATCCACAACCCCAGCCTGCTGTTCATATTGATACAAAGCAACGTAGCCTCCTTTCCCAAAAGAAATAACCAACTCTTGATAGCCACTTTCACCGGCTATTTCGTAAGGTCTTCCAATCATGTGAGTCTCGGTCAAGATGTCGATTGATTCAAGAATGGCAATAATTGCATTGCTCGCCGCTTCCGGGGCTGCCGGTAAAAAGAATTTAGAAAACCTGACCAAGTCCTGCGACGCCTCCGGCGAATACCTTAACCGTGGCATATTGGCATTTGTTTAGGCTCTGCTGTATTTAGACTCTTTGCCCATGTTTTCAATTCGTCAGCAGTGACGTGCAACCCTGTAGTTTGAAGGTTTTCATAAGCAGCAACCGCTTGCCGTTCATAAACCAAACGCGCTTCTTCTTTTTCGATAAACTCATCCAGTGCTTTAATTGCGAGTGCATGGGCTGTTCTGTCCCGCGCCTCTGCAATAGCAGAAAGTCTTATTTTTTGGTCTTTGCGTATCCGTATCGAAAACGGCTGTAGTTGATTGGTGTGTGCGTGTGTTGACATGATTTAATAGAAGGTAGTCAAATGTAGTGCAATTATAGTCAATTCTAAAAAAAAAACACCATTGTGTTTTGTAAAGCTGCGGAAATAAAGGCGGCTCAAATTCCTGAAACTCTTGAGCCAGCTCTGCCAGGTGCGGTCGGTCACATTGCCACTTTCAGCCCATCGCCGATGTGATGCGTTGGATTGTAGCCTAGCAGTTTGGCTGCTTTACTGATATCGGCCAATGAATGGCGCACATCTCCTGCGCGGAATTCACGATAGATGGGTTTGACTATTGGGGTCAACTATTTTCCTATCTATCGATTTTGTAGTTCTTGATAGTTCGGAAAAGCAGAGTCCAAGCTTGCCAGCTTCGCGTCATGCACTAAGGCAGTGGCGATAATTATTCGATCTGCCGGGTCTCTGTGGATTTCCGGGAGCATCACCGCTCGATTCGCAATCTCACAGATAACAGGAATCGATTCCACACCGGAATTGGCAAGCGCTTCTGTCAGCCATTCGTTAACAGGCAACGGCAGTTCGAGTTTACCTCGTCTTACCAATAGCGTCACTTCAAATCAGGATATTGCTGATACAGTCAAGCGACATTCTTTCTGCATGGCATCGACGACCGCCGGAGCGAGAGCGGTATCACCACCCAGTATCCAATTTACCCAAATGTGGGTGTCGAGTACGATCATTTTGCACAATTCCAGTCTTCAATCGGGGCCGCTGGAGAAAGAATGTCGCCGAGTATTTTTCCCATGCCTGCGATACGAGCAGAAGGTTGGTGTCTCACTGGGGTTGGTGCAATACTTTTGTCCGAAAGAATGGTAACGATAACTCGCGCTTCCTCAACTTGAGGGCGATCACCCAACCACTTCATTTGTCCATGTTCGTAAATAGCTTCATAGCTTTGCAGTGACATAATCCTCTCCTGATTTTGTTTTCATAATTTCGATAAGATTTGCAGCAGAGTGCATCTGTTTGTTGAAACGGCGCGTCATTTTACAGTATCCCCTTTCGTAGCTTCCAATCTCACTCGCTTTTTGAATGTGCCGCTTGTTGTGAGACGAAACTGACGTACCAATGCATCGCCACTTTCAGCCCTTCACCGATGTGATGGGTTGGATTATAGCCCAGTAGTGTGGCGGCTTTGCTAATGTCGGCCAATGAATGGCGCACATCACCTGCGCGAAAATCACGATAGACGGGTTTGGTGCCTTGCAGGTGGGGGAAATTGGGAAGCAGATTGAGCTGGAGCTGCTCGTAAAGTTGATTGAGGGTGGTGCGGTCACCTACGGCTACGTTGTAGATTTGGTTGGTTGCTTCCGCGTTTTCGCTGGTCGCAGCAAGAAGGTTGATCTGCCGCACGTTTTCGATGAAGCAGAAGTCACGGCTGGTTTCACCATCTCCGTTGATATATACGGGTTCTCCTTTGATCATGCTGGCGATCCATTTCGGGATCACGGCAGCGTAGGCACCATTGGGATCCTGGCGCGGGCCAAAGACGTTGAAGTAGCGCAGGCCGATGGTGTTGAAGCCATAAGTGCGGGCGAATACGTCGGCATAGAGTTCGTTTACGTATTTGGTGACGGCGTAGGGCGACAAGGGCTTGCCGATTTTGTCTTCGACTTTGGGAAGACCGGGATGGTCGCCATAAGTGGAGCTGGAGGCTGCGTAGACAAAGCGTTTTACTTTGGCATCGCGCGAGGCGACCAGCATGTTGAGAAATCCGCTGAGGTTAGTTTCGTTGGTGGCGATGGGGTTTTCGATTGAGCGCGGGACTGAGCCCAGGGCGGCTTTGTGGAGGACGTATTCTACATCGCAACAGCCCCCATCGCCCCAGCCCTCTCCCGCCAGGGAGAGGGAGTGAACTGCATGTCGCGGCGGCAGTCTTCGAGGTTGCGGATGTCGCCTTGGATGAAGTTGAAGTTGGTCCATTGTTCCGGGGTTACCAGTGACTGGACTTCGTCGAGATTGCGCTGGTGGCCGGTGGCGAAGTTGTCCAGCCCGACTATACGCTGGTTGAGTTTGAGCAGGGTTTCAAGCAGGTTGCTGCCGATGAAGCCTGCCACGCCGGTGATGAGCCACTTGTGTGGCTCGTTGGTTAGGCGGGTTTTGAGTTCGTCGTATGATGTCATTTATTGAGGGTGACTGAGGGTTAATAGCCAGCTTCTCTTTGGTGTTTAACAGCTATGATTATTGCGAGCTGTCCTTCGTAACGGTAAAGTACCACATATCCACTGCTGTCAGAGGGGATTAGCCATTCCCTATATTCCGGCTCCATCTCGCCAATAGGACGCCCTATTTCAGGGCGTTATGCGAGGATTTTCACACCCTGCCGAATTGCACGCACCGCTTGCATGGCTACTATTGGATTTTTATCGATAAGGAAACGGTATGCGCAGTTAACATCTTCCAGAGCCGAGGGTGCCCAGATTACCAGATTAGACGTGGCATGAAGGCGGTTCCGCGTCTTGCCCGATTTCGAGCTTGGCAAGCCATGCATCCGCCTCTTCTAAAGTTACATGCAGGCCTGTGCTTTGGTACTCGTTCCAAGCGCGAATCCCGTCTTGCCTGAAAGCTTCACGTTTTTCTTCCCGTTCCACATGCTCGTTAATGGCGTCAACCATTATTCGGTGAGGTGTACGGTGACGAGATTCGGCAAGCCGTTTCACCCGGTCTTTTATTGTCGGGTCAATTTTGATGGTGGTCGGCCATAATGTAGTTGTGCTCATAACTATTACCCTTAAGTCGTGTAGTGAGTCATTCTTTATGTTACTGTATTATAAAGTAAGACTTAATGCTACTTATAATTCTGTACACGCATATTCAACAGGATTCGCTACAAACACCAAGCCACGGTCACCAGGACTGTTGTGGCAATTGCGCCTTTACACGTCTGCTGGCTGTTGTAGCAGGGTGACGCTGAACCGATGACAACCACAAAAAGAAGGTGGAATACGCTGAATGGCTTTCGATCTGGAAAGCAAATAGCTTCTGCGGAGCCATCTGCGCAGCTTGACTTCTATTCGTTTATAGACGAATATGGGCTATGTATGAAATACGCCACTACCTGACACCAGACGAGAAAGATATTTACCTCGAATGGCACCGCAAGCTGCGCGATATGACGGCAAGGATTGCGGTAGATCGGCGCGTGAACCGCGTCGAGCTAGGCAACTTCGGCGATCACGAGTTTTGCCGTGATGGCGTCTGGGAACTTCGCATTGATGTGGGGCCAGGCTATCGGGTGTATTACGCTCTCGCGGGCAAGACGGTTGTTTTGCTTCTGTGCGGTGGCGACAAGCGGAAGCAGAGTGCGGATATCGACCGCGCCTGTGAATACTGGCAAGACTGGCAAAGGAGAACAAGCGATGAGAGATAGAGCGCATGACGAAGCCATGGCTGAAATGTATCGGGAAGACCCCGCTTACGCCGTTCAGTTGCTCAACGATATTCTTGAGGACGGCGACCAGAGCGAGCTTCTGATTGCTCTACGCCAAATGGCAAAAGCTTTTGGCGGTGTCCAGACGGTGGCCGAAACGGCGCACCTGAACCCCACCCAGCTTTATCGCACATTGTCGCCAAACGGCAACCCAGCCCTTAGTAACTTTTCGGCTATCCTGAAAGCGATGGGGCTACGCCTTGCGGTGCAATCCGTGCAGGCACCACCACACAAGCATGCCTGAACAGTAACCGCTGATGAAATGGAGCATCGTAAAAAATGGCAGCTCAAGCGGGATGTCTGTTTGCTGATGAAATATGGCAAGAACTGATTGAAGCACGCTGCTGGGTGGAACCGCCATCATCCCCCGCCAAATATCGGGAGATATTTTTTTGTTCAACATCGCCGTAATCCTTCCTCTGGTTTCGTCGTTTTTTTTATCCCACCCCGCGACCAATTGTAAATAATCGTTGATGTCTAATGTCGTTACCCCTTTTGGATTGAAAGCCATTTTTATTCCCCCTGTTGTTGTAGAAGATTAAGTACTAACTCCTACTAGGCGGATGTCAACCCCCTTTGCCAACATAAGCAGGAAATACTTTTTCGCAGGCCCCGCGCGACTACATATACAACCGCCATAAAAAAAGCCGCTTACCCACCCTTAAAAATATCACTAATGCACAGCCTAACGGAATCCCATATCCTGACATGACAAGGCGATGCCCTGCTTTAAATCCATCTTGCGCTGCCAGCCCAATGTGTTGATACGCGATACATCCATAATCTTGCGCATCGTGCCATCCGGTTTGCCGGTGTCTTGCACGAACCGGCCACGGTAGCCCACGACTTCCGCTATCGTTTCCGCCAATTCGCGTATCGTCAAATCCTCACCGGAGCCGACATTGATCAGCGGGCAGCATGATGGTTCGACCAGTGCGTCGTAGCGTGTGTCATCCAGCGTGGCGAGGAATACGAGCGCGTTGGCCAGATCATCCACGTACAAAAATTCGCGCCTGGGGGTACCGCTGCCCCACAACACAACCTCAGGTGCCTCGCGCCTGGTGCACGACTCAACAAGTTTGGCTTTAAGGTCGGCGGGGATGGTACCGTGGGCCGCTTCATTGCGATTGATCCCTTCAACATCTCCCTCCTGGGCGAGTTTTGCCAGATGGAGCTTGCGGATCAACGCGGGCAATACGTGGGAGTTGTTGAGGTCATAGTTGTCGCCGGGGCCATACAGGTTGGTGGGCATGGCGGCCAGCCATTTGGTGCCGTATTGGCGGTTGTACGACCAGCACATTTCAATACCGGCGATCTTGGCCAGTGCGTAAGGCCGGTTGGTCGGCTCCAGCGGGCCGGTGAGCAAATAATCTTCTTTGATGGGTTGGGGACAGTCACGCGGATAAATGCATGAGCTCCCCAGAAAGATCAGCCGACCCACCTTGCCGGCATGCGCGGCACGACAGATATTGGCTTCGATGAGCAGATTGCTCATCAGGAAATCAACCGGATAGCTATTGTTGGCATGTATGCCGCCGACTTTGGCTGCGGCGAGGAACACCACCTCGGGACGTTCTTGTTCAAAGAAACGCCGGGTAGCGACAGCATCTTCCAGATCAAGTTCGGCATGCGTACGCGTCACCAGATTGCTGTAGCCTTGCCGTTGCAGCTCGCGCAGAATCGCGCTTCCGGCCAGCCCGCGATGGCCGGCGATGTATATTTTGCTATGCTGGTTCACGACAGTTTGGGATCACTCGTTAAAGTCGTAAGCCGCAAAGCCGTGTTTCTTGACTAATTCGTCGCGCTCTGCCGATTTCAGGTCTTCGCACACCATTTCAGAAACGAGTTCATGAAAGGTGATTCTGGGGGTCCAGCCGAGTTTTTCCCTGGCCTTGGTCGGGTCGCCCAGCAAGGTTTCAACCTCGGTGGGGCGGAAGTAACGCGGATCTACACGCACAATGGCGCGCGAGGACCGAGCGCCGGGTGCAGGGGAGCGGGTTTCCAGATAGCCGACTTCGTCAACTCCCTTGCCTTCCCATCGTATGTCCATGCCTAGTTCCCCGGCGGCAGCGTCGACAAAATCCCGCACGCTATATTGCACGCCGGTGGCTATGACGAAGTCTTCCGGATGGTCTTGTTGCAACATCAGCCATTGCATTTCGACATAGTCTTTGGCGTGCCCCCAGTCGCGCAAAGAATCCAGATTACCCAGATAAAGGCAGTCTTGCAGATTAAGCTTGATACGTGCCAGCGCGCGGGTGATCTTGCGGGTAACGAAGGTTTCTCCGCGAATCGGGCTTTCGTGATTGAACAAGATGCCGTTGCAGGCATAGATACCATAAGCTTCCCGGTAGTTGACGGTGATCCAGTAAGCGTACATCTTGGCGACGGCATACGGGCTGCGCGGGTAGAACGGGGTGGTTTCCTTTTGCGGAATCTCCTGCACCAGACCATACAACTCCGAGGTGGAAGCCTGGTAGAAGCGTGTCTTCTTCTCCAGACCGAGAATACGGATAGCCTCAAGAATCCGCAAGGTGCCGATGCCGTCGGCATTGGCAGTATATTCCGGGGTCTCGAACGAAACGGCAACATGGCTCATGGCGGCAAGGTTATAGATTTCGTCCGGTTGCACTTGCTGGATGATGCGAATCAGGTTGGTGGAGTCGGTGAGGTCGCCGTGGTGTAATTTGAACTTGGCATTGTCCACATGCGGGTCCTGGTAGAGATGGTCAATGCGGTCGGTGTTGAATAACGACGAACGGCGTTTAACGCCGTGCACGATATAACCCTTCTTCAGCAGCAGCTCGGCCAGATAGGCGCCGTCCTGGCCGGTGATTCCGGTAATTAGCGCCACTTTATTGGTTTGACTCATTTATATTCACTTTGAGGTAATTGCAAACTCCCCAGCCTAAATTGAATTAGGGGTGCCAAAAGAGCTAAAGATAGGGGACAATGCTGGCAAGATGGAGGTTCTAAAGAGTTCTACTGCGCCCAACATGTATACTACGTAACGAACCGAAATAATGCAACTTTGTGTGGCACATAGCTCTGTCGGACATAGTTCTTAACGGAGCTTACTCACTTTTAATAGTGAGCTTACTGTCAAATAAGAACCTCCCCCAATACATGCGCCCGCAATTACGTCACTAAGGAAATGGTATTCCGTCACGATAAGTGCTGTTCCAAGGCATAACCAAACAATCCCGTAATATAGACGATAGCGTGGATAAAAATGCCATAAAGTTAAAAGCAGGGACGTTAACACGAGCATGTGACCGGATGGAAATCCCTCAAAACCCTCCATTCCGTTAAACCAGTGGAATCCGTATGAACCGGGATTGGATAGCCAAGTACGTGTTTCAATCCTTCCAAAAAACCATTTCAGAGCAATTTTTATCCCCATGGATAAAGGAAGAACTGTGCCTGTTATTTGGCAAAAAAGTGTGTTTTGGTTTTGAATCTTTCGACTAACCAAGTAAAAATATACCCCCCAGCTCAAGCTGGTTAATATTACAACGGTTACATCCAATAAATCCGGTATGTTCGAATTATTAACAAAGGGTGCATTGGCATTCAAATTCTTGTCAAGCCAATCTGCCAATGGAATATCCAAGAAAAAGATACTAATTAAAACCAGGATGAGCACAGTTAGTGTGCCGATAACAATTTTATTAATGTCTTCCTTGAAATTCATTTGATTTTTTCAGAAATACGAAAGAAATTAATTTGGGAAACGCAGATTTATTCAGTTTCGTCGTTCCCGCGAAGGCAGGAACCCAGTAGATTAAAGCACTTGATCCCCGCTTTCGCGAGGATGACGAATAAATCAGCGTTTCCTTAGAAAATTTTAGCGCAAACACTATGCCTTTTAAGTCGCTTTCGTTTTGATAACCGCACGCTGAGCCATCTCACTGAGAACTTGCTGAACGCAATCATTTAGCTCTACTTCCCCTGTATTAACATTGAGTTCAGGTTTAAGAGGTGCTTCGTAAGGTGAGGAAATACCTGTAAATTCGCTGATTTGCCCTGCTCGTGCTTTTTTGTACATTCCCTTAACGTCGCGTGCCTCGCAGACTTCGATAGACGCGTTACAAAAAATCTCAATGAAGTCGCCATGCTCGACCATGCCACGTACACGTTCGCGGTCGGCACGGTAAGGTGATATAAAGGCTGTCAGCACGATCACCCCGGCTTCCATGAAGAGCTTGGCCATTTCACCAATGCGGCGAATGTTTTCTTCACGATCTTTGGTTGAGAAGCCGAGATCACTACACAGACCGTGGCGCACATTGTCGCCATCCAGCACAAATGTTCGACATCCCATCTGGTGCAAAGATTCTTCAACAGCATGTGCCAGTGTGGACTTGCCCGCACCGGAAAGACCGGTGAACCAAAGAATGGCACCGCGATGTCCATTCTGCGCCTCGCGACGCGTGCGGGTCACTGTAGCGTGATGCCAGACAACATTTGCCGATGCAGTTTTTTTGTTCGTTACTCATTGAACTCCTTAATCACCTTAGTCAGACTATTATCCATTGCCGCAAATACAAAAAACTCTGGATTATGCAAGTCAGGTTTGTTGTATGTCAATTCCTTGCCCTCACGGCTATGAACCACACCGCCCGCAGCGCTAACTACGGCGTGTGCGGCCGCAGTATCCCATTCCATGGTCGGCCCCAAGCGTGGATAGAAATGTGTCGCTCCTTCAGCAACCAGGCATAATTTGAGCGAACTACCCATGCTGATGCATTTGTATTCGTCCAAATTTTTAAGCAGTGCTAAAGTGCGCTCGTCACTATGGGAACGGCTGGCAACAACTTTTACAGGCTGGCCTGATATATGAGGTTGGACACGAATGGAATGAGCCAGCTCATCGCGCTGGACGTATGCTCCCACATTGCGAGCCGCGTAATAGCACACGCCAAGTGCGGGTGCATAAACCACGCCCATTATGGGTTGACCATTTTCGATCAGGGCTATGTTAACGGTGAATTCACCATTGCGTTTGATGAATTCTTTGGTGCCATCAAGCGGATCGACTAGCCAGAAGCATGACCAAGTTTGGCGTTCTGCATAGGCTATCTGGGCAGACTCCTCTGAAAGTACCGGCCAGCCCAAACCCAATTCAGCCAAACCTTTCGAAATAATTCGGTCAGAGGCCAAATCGGCCTGAGTCAAAGGCGAGTTGTCTGCTTTGACCATCACGGCACAAGCCGAGTCGGCATAGATGCCCATAATAGCTTGCCCTGCCCTGAAGGCTATGGCAACAACTTGTGGAAGCAATTTTTCTAGCATTGGCAATTCATCTAGCATAGAATCAGCACCCAATTTATACATTAAACCAATCCATTTAACCAATCCATTTAACCAACCACTTGATTAGCCACAAAGTTCAGCTAGCGCAGTTGAGCGTTTTGCTCTCTTCTCCCGCAAGCGGGAGAAGGGCTGGGGATGAGGGGTAGTACGATGAAAAGCAATTATTTAACATGCGACGCCCCTCACCCTAACCCTCTCCCGCCTGCGGGAGAGGGGATAGCTAAACTTTGTGGCTAATCATGACCAAACATAAGGTTCCCATAACATTATTGCTAACAGTTATTGTCTCCCATCAGCAGGATCATACCGATACCAGCACTCCGCAGTTCTTAATTCAAAAACAGATTTATGGAACCAACAAACGCCACCAATAGCATTCCCAAAACACCCTGCCCTTCGTTGATACTTGTCGTCGGCGGGACTGGTTATATCGGGTCACATACCTGTGTCGCACTCTCAAAAGCCGGACATGACATCCTGATCCTCGACAATCTCTGCAACAGCCATGCCGATGTCGTAGACAGACTGGAAATCATATGCGGCAAGCGCCCCGGTTTCATCCGTGGAGATGTGCGCGACACCGCGTTGCTTGATCGCCTGTTCGCCGAACATGTCATCCATGCTGTATTTCATTTCGCCGGTCTCAAAGCCGTGGGCGAATCGGTAGATAAACCGCTCGAATATTATGACAACAACGTTCACGGCACCCTGCAATTGCTTGCCGCCATGCGCCGCGCGAATGTCAAAACCTTCGTTTTTTCGTCTTCCGCCACTGTTTACGGCGATCCTGCCAGCATCCCAATCCGGGAAAATTTTCCGCGTTCGGCAACCAACCCATACGGTCGCAGCAAACTGATTATTGAAGATATCCTGACCGATCTTCACCGTGCCGAACCCGAGTGGCGCATCGCCCTGTTACGTTATTTCAACCCGATTGGCGCGCATGAAAGCGGCCTCATCGGAGAATCGCCACAGGGTATCCCCAACAACCTGATGCCCTTCGTCGCCCAAGTCGCTACCGGCAAACGCGAGTTTCTTAACATCTTCGGCAACGACTACCCGACTAAAGACGGTACCGGAATACGAGATTACATTCACGTTGTTGACTTGGCCGAGGGCCACGTTGCCGCGCTTAACCATATCACCCATTCCACCCCAGTTTCCAAAATGAAGACTGGTCAAAATGCAAGTTCGGAAACTTTGCTAACCGTAAATCTTGGAACGGGTTATGGCTACTCCGTGTTCGATTTGGTCAAAGCCTTTGAGAAAGCCAGCGGCCGCTCCATCCCCTACAAAATCGCACCCCGTCGCCCGGGCGATATTTCCCAATGCCTGGCCGACCCCAGCCTGGCGTATGAGATAATGGGCTGGAAAGCCTCGCGCGGTCTGGATCAAATGTGTGCTGATGGCTGGCGCTGGCAACAATACTACCATCGGAATGAAGATGGAGAAATATAAAACTGGTGCGTCATTCCCTGTCACCCTCGCGAAGGCGGGGGAAAGGCGGGTAATCCAGTGGGTTTAAACAAAATGCATTTTGTCTTGCTGGATTCCCGCCTTCGCGGGAATGACGGCTATAATGAATTATGGAAACCTCAATAGCTATAACTTCCCATCATCAAAACACTATGAGCTTTGATCAAAAAGGAAATAATCCGGGCGACATTCCCCCTGCTCCATCCGTTCTACAATCACCGTTAAATACCCGTCCACCGGTCGAAAAATCACATCGTTCTTTAGCCATCCTCATCGTCCTCATGCTTACTGCCCTTGGACTGATGATCATGCCTCGACCCACAATCTACTATCCCGATATTTCCTTTGATACCCCTGAAGGCATCCATATGGACGTGCTATTCAACGGGCAGCAAGAAAAAGCTGCATGTGAAACAACACTATCCATCATCAACGATTACCTCACGAAGGGTTGTCGGGAATGCATGATTCGCAGCCAAACCTGTAATAGCAACCCAACTGCCGAAATGCTGCAACGTTTTGGCGAAGCCCCTCTCCCGGTAGTCTCCGCACGCATTATGAACGGTGTAATTACCTACACCTCACCGCAGCCAAACAATGCGCTGGCTACCTGTCAGACAACTGAACGGCAAGTCTCATTAATGGCTAATCAGACAAAATTTGCATGTTACGCTGCGGGCACCGCGCGCCCTCATACATCATTCGATACTCAACAGAAAAAAGCCTCGCGGACAACCTTCACTGTGCTGTTAGCCATATATGGAATCCTGGTCGCCAGTCTGGTTGCAACCATCCTCATCACTTACTACCGTAATTTATCCCTAAGTGTCGAACAATTGGCACTCAAATGCCACCCATGGCTGGAAAAATTTTCCCTCGCAAGCTCGGACATCCTGATCTTGCTTGGTACTTTTCTCGCCATTTCATGGCCTGCCAGCAACGACATCAACCGCTGGACCCAGTTCGACCGCGCAACCGTCCTCAGCTACGGCGTTATTATTATTATCACCATAGGCTGGTTCTGGCTGATTCTCGAACACTATGCCCGCCGACGCCCGTTCTGGGACGAATTGCGTGAAATTGCCCGAGTGCTAACCATCATGTTCATGGTTTCCAGCGCTTCCGTCTTTCTGGTGGGCACTGAATCCAGCCGTAGAGGCCACCTCATTGTCTGGGCGTTAAACTTTGTCTTGATTCCACTCTCGCGCGCTTTTTTCAAAGGATTGCTGAATGACATCGGTCTCTGGCAGCGCCCGGCCATCATTGTTGGTACCGGCGAGAATGCCCGAGATGCCTATCTTGCTATCAAAAGCGAACGCGGCATGGGCTACCGCGTACTTGGATTCGTAAAAGTCTGTTCTGACGTGACTGATAATCGGGGAACCCTTACTATCTACACCGAAACTTTCCCCATTCTCGACTTCTCGACTTCTCTCGAAACTCTGCACGAATCATTGGGTGCCTGCCAGATCATTATCGCCCTGAATTCGCTGGCCGACGAGAAAAATCAACTTTATGTTCAACAGCTTCTCAGTAGTTTTCACAACGTCCACATTATCCCGTCAATTCGCGGGTTGCCACTCTTTGGCACACAACTCTCACACTTCTTTAGCCACGAGGTATTGTTTCTCACGGTACGCAATAACCTTTCCAGAAGAGGGTTCGTATGGATCAAACGAATTTTTGATGTAGTGCTGGCTACCCTGTTATTAATCCTCCTATCACCACTGTTTATAATACTCTCTTACCTGATCCGTCGCGACGGCGGCATGGCATTTTATGGACATGTCCGTGTCGGGCACAAAGGCAAACCATTCAAATGCCTGAAATTTCGCTCGATGCGCTCTGATGCCGATAAAGTACTCAAAGAACTATTGGATAATGACCCGGTATCGAGAGCCGAATGGGACAAGGATTTCAAGTTAAGGAACGACCCGCGTATCACATCTGTCGGCCACTTTCTCCGCAAAACAAGCCTTGATGAACTTCCACAACTCATCAACGTTATCAAAGGCGAAATGAGTCTGGTCGGGCCGCGCCCCATCGTAACTGCCGAACTGGAGCGCTATGGCGACTACGTCAATCTGTATTTACAGAGTCTGCCAGGAGTTACTGGACTCTGGCAAGTGAGTGGGCGAAATGACACCGGCTATGCCGAGCGTGTGGGACTGGATGCCTGGTATGTTCAAAACTGGTCACTTTGGTACGACATTGCGATATTGTTCAAGACAGTCAATGTGGTGTTTAATCGGCGGGGAGCATATTGACAAAAAGCCAAGGGAGCTTTGACTATGCGCTTGGTAGAGTGGCTAATCGCTGCTTATTGCGGCATTTAACTAAAATTGACAACATCCCATTTTGGTATACACTGTAAACATGCACGTTATCGCCAAGCCTACCCTTGTTGAGTTCTGGGAAAAACGTCCAGATGCCGAAAACCCTTTGCAAGCATGGTTTCGCACAATGGAAAGTGAGGTCTTTACTGATTTCAACGACCTGAGAGCCACGTTCGCCAATGCTGACTACGTGGACGGTCTGACGGTATTTAACATCGGTGGCAACAAGTACCGATTAATCGCTGCAATTCACTACAATCGGCACAAGGTGTTCATACGTGCAGTGCTGACTCACGTTGAGTATGATCTTGGCGACTGGAAACGGAGAAAATGATGGTACACATATTTAAAACGGTGCCCGAACCTCAAGCTATTCTTCGGGCATGGATGCCGTTCAAGCAACTCATCGGCGTGACCTCTGTTCACACCGTTGCTGACTATGTGCAGGCCCGCGCAACTATTGATAAGCTGCTTGATGAAGTCGGAGACAATGAGAGCCATCCCTTGGCCGATGTGCTTGATTACCTGGCAGATCAAATAAAAGCGTATGAAGACCAGAATTTCCAGATTCCTGAAGCGGCACCAAATGAGGTACTGCGCTTTCTAATGGAGCAGCACGGCCTTAAGCAAGAAGATTTGGGCGAATGCGCGTCACAAAGCCGCATCTCGGACATCCTGAGTGGTAAGCGTTCAATCAGCAAGGAAATCGCCAAGCGGCTTGCTTATCACTTTCACGTCCGCGCCGATCTGTTTTTGTAAACGGCATATTATAGCTGAGGCTAATGGGTGACGGAGGCAGAGGATTTTACGGACATGTCCGCGTCGGCCACAATGGCAAATCTTTCAAATGCCTGAAATTTCGCTCGATGCGATCAGACGCCGATAAAGTTCTCAAAGAGCTATTGGAAAATAACCCAATAGCGCGGGCCGAATGGGACAAAGACTTCAAACTGAAAAACGATCCGCGCATTACTGCCGTAGGACAATTGTTACGCAAGACAAGTCTCGATGAACTACCTCAGTTCATCAACGTCATCAAACTCGATATGAGTCTGGTAGGCCCGCGCCCCATTGTTACTGCCGAACTTGAACGTTATGGAGACTGCGTCAACTTGTACTTACAAGTATTGCATGGGGTGACAGGCCTCTGGCAAGTGAGCGGACGAAACGACACCAGCTATGCAGAGCGTGTGAGTCTGGATTCCTGGTATGTACAAAACTGGTCGCTGTGGTACGACATTGCGATATTGTTCAAGACAGTTAATGTTGTGTTTAATCGGCGAGGGGCATATTGACAAACACTTTGACGTGTCAGGATTTCGGAGATTGTAAATTAGTTTGTGTAACTGTCTATTAGTAACTACCCTAATAAGGGTCAACTACGATAGACAGGAAAATGGATCTAGAAAACATAAAAGCACTGGCAACTGAATTAGCCAAAAACGTCAAAACTGAAAAAGACCTGAATGCCTTGACGCAGCAACTGCTCAAGATGACGGTCGAAACTGCCCTCAATGCCGAGCTTAGCGAGCATCTGGGCTATGAAAAACACCAACCCAAGCCGAAAGGCAATGCTCGTAATGGCTATACGCCCAAGACCTTAAAAAGCCAGTTTGGTGAAGTTGAGATTGCCACCCCGCGTGACCGGGAAGGCAGTTTTGAACCGCAACTCGTCAAGAAACATCAGACCCGACTCACCCAGATGGACGACCAGATTCTCAGTCTCTATGCGAAGGGAATGACCACCCGCGAGATTACTGACACGTTCAAGGAAATGTACGACGCAGATGTTTCGCCTGCGCTGATTTCCAAAGTCACCGATGCCGTCAAAGAGGCAGTCATCGACTGGCAAAACCGGCCTCTCGATGCCATCTATCCGATTGTTTATCTGGATTGTATCGTGACCAAAGTGAGGCAAGACAACACCGTCATCAACAAAGCTATCTTTCTTGCGCTCGGTATCAATCTGGATGGGCGCAAAGAATTACTGGGGATGTGGATCGCGGAGAACGAAGGTGCCAAATTCTGGCTAGGCGTACTCACCGAACTTCAAAACCGTGGCGTACAGGACATCCTGATTGCCTGTGTTGACGGCTTAAAAGGATTTCCAGATGCAATTAACAACGTCTATCCGCAAACACAAATCCAGCTCTGTATCGTACACATGGTACGTAACTCACTAAAGTATGTTTCCTGGAAAGACTACAAGACAGTGACCGCCGATTTAAAGGCGATTTACCAATCCACGACCGAGGAACTGGGTCTCCAAGCACTGGATAAATTTGCTGAAAAATGGGATGGGCAGTACCCGCAAATCAGCAAGTCATGGCGTAACCATTGGCACAATCTGAAGACGTTCTTTGCCTATCCTGGCGATATACGCAAAGCGATCTACACCACCAATGCCATCGAATCTTTAAACAGCGTTATTCGTCACGCCATCGCCAAACGCAAGGTGTTCCCGACGGATGACTCAGTGCGAAAGGTCGTGTACTTGGCCATTCAGGCCGCATCCAGAAAATGGACGATGCCGATACAGAATTGGCGAAATGCCATGAGCAGGTTTATTATTGAGTTTGAAGAACGCCTTCAACGGCATCTTTAAGAGCGACAGTTACACAGAATTAATTACATAGCCGGATTTCGAGTGCTCATTCGAGTTTTTTCGGTCGGCCCCGTCGCACAAAACCCACCTTCAAACTTAAGATCGCTTCGATTTCTGCCTTGAACTTCTCATTACCCAATGGTGTCCCCGTCTGCAAAGCACACCTCAACAGCGTCAACTCTTCAGAATCCGTCTCCCCTTCAAACAGTCCGCGATAAGCTGCCTGGCGATCATCGGGCAAACGGCCTAACGCCACAAACTCGGAATGCGCCGTCAGAACAGCATTACTTACTCCCAACCCATTGGCCGCATAGCTCGACCAGCGGTATTTCGCCGGATGATCCACCATACCAGGTAAGCGGTCCATGAACTCCAGTGTACGTCATCGAAGCTGATGCACGAATCTGCGCGCAACCGATTTTTGTTGTGATTACGCTTTGTGCTTCAGTTCCGGCATGGGAACGAAGGCAATACAGTTGACGAAGTTTGCGGCGGCCAGCAAGATGTATTTATCCGTTTGCTCAGGAATGATGCGTTTTAGCCAGTCTGCCGTTTCTCCGGTAACGAAGGCGAGCAAATATTGCTCGGGGTGGTTTTCATTATATTGCTTCATTGCGAGATCGCTAAGTGATGGGCTTAGGTCTTCGCCGAATTTGACGGTAGCAACGTAACGGGCCAGTTGCTTGTCCTGTTCGTCTTCGGTGATCAGAGGCCAATCCAAGCCGGATTCTTTCATGGCCTGGAAGCAAATCAGCAAGATGTCGAGCAGGAACTCCATTTTTTCGAACGAAACCCCCATCTGCTTCTGGACAAGAAATGAGCCGAGCATGTTCGGTTGCTCACGGAAGATCTCGTCCACAACCTGTTCTTTCTGGCCCATGCTCATCGCACGTATTTTTTTAATTGCCCGAGTAAGCGATTGGAATGATATCCGGCTCATAAAGCCTCGCCCATCGCCCCGGCGGAAATAGCAATGGGCTGAATGTCATCCTCCGCAACTTTCAAATTCCACGGCAACAGTGCCTCAACATCTTCCACGGTCTTCGCCGCAGGCAAGTCCCGCAGAACACGGCGCAGCCATGTGTAGGGTTCCAAGCCATTCGCTTTGGCCGTTTCCACAAGCGAATAGATAACGGCGCTGGCGTTGGCACCGGCCGGAGTATCACTGAACAGCCATGCACGGCGACCGACAACGAATGGGCGGATCGCATTCTCACATCGATTGTTGTCGATCGGCAGATCGCCGCGTTCGGTGTAACGCGTCAGCATGCTCCAGTAATCGCGCATGTATGACAACGCTGTGCCGAGCGCGCTTTTCGGCGCGACGGCGGGCAGCGTTCTCTCCAGCCATACATGAAGTTCAGCCAGTACCGGTACGCTGAGTTGCTGGCGCGCCAGCAGACGCGCTGCGTCTGTTGCATCCTTGTGCTCGCGCTCGATGCGGTACAGCTTCCCTATCATCGCGACCGCCTCGTCGGCACGGCCGCGTTTACCCTTCGGCTGCACTTTGACAGCATCCACGAAACGTCTTCTTACGTGCGCCCAGCAAGCGAGACGCTCGATGCCATCGGCTTCGGCAATCTTGTTGTATCCATCGTACCCATCGGTCATCAGATAGCCTTGATAGTCCTGCAACAGGCGTACGGGAACCTCCCCGCTGCGACTGGGATCATAATCGAATATTACGACCGGCTTGTCTGGCGGGCCACCGGTTTGTACCCACATATAGGAATTGGAGGTCGGCTTCTTGCCCTTCTCCTTGAGCACCTGTACTACGGTTTCATCGATATGCAGGACAGAACCTTCAAATAAGGTGTCCCTCATCAGGTTATGCAGTGGCTGAAATGCGTGACCCGATCCGATTGACCAGCGAGCCAACGTCTGGTCAGGCACCGGCACGCCGTGACGATCCAGCACCTTGCCAAATCGGGTCAGTGGCACACCATCGACAAACTTTACTGTCAACATCA
>Ga0364874_10394_pt1 | contig 24434 bp, 18 predicted proteins | sample ExccelAu500001D4_2_FD_206922 | JGI IMG/M metagenome (GOLD analysis project Ga0364874, IMG submission 206922) | Enriched cells from Trout Bog Lake Hypolimnion, Wisconsin, USA - BchlTB.Aug07.5000.01.D4 | ecosystem: Environmental > Aquatic > Freshwater > Lake > Hypolimnion/Profundal zone | place... | reverse complement strand
TGATGTCCCACAGCGCCTGGTCCACACCGCTGAGCGCGTTGTTCAGCACCGGGCCATTCTTCCAATAAGAGCTGTCATAGCAGGACTGCCAGATATCTTCGATTCTGTCGGTCGTTTTATTGAGCAGGAATGGCTTGAGATATTTCTCCACCGCGGGCTTCACCAGATCGGCGCGTTGCGTGAAGGTAGCGCAGCCATACCCATAGAGCCCATCCTGATCTGTTGTAACCTTCACCACGGTCAGGCGCACGCCCTGCGGCTGACATTCAATCACGCTGATGTCCTTGATTCGAGGCGACGGTGTTGCCCGCGTAGCCCGCGCCACCTGCTCTTCCCCATGGGTGAAACGCGGAGCAAGCGCGACTACCCCCGCACCTGCAATGGCCTTGAACAGATCGCGGCGTTCTAGCGGCATCTCCCAGCCCTCCTATATAACTTGCCTCTTTGCGAAGCATTCGACTGAAGCGCTCCAACATGGAGTCTCCATCCGCCTTCCCGGCGACGAGCCAGTTTACCACCGCATTTGCGAGTCTGGCTCACACCTTCTTCTGGCATCCCGCAGCGCGCCTGTATTCGCCGCGGAGGCTGAACCGGCCCTGGTTCTCCATTCCTGCCCTTACCCATCCTTCGCCCATGGAGTAGACTGTTTTCGCCGATTTGTTCCCGATTTTCTTGCGGGCAACCGGGTATCTCACACGCGAGGAAGCCATGATGAATAGCACCATTGCACGCCGTCAGTTTTTGAAGTCTGCCGGAGCGGGCGCCCTGGTCGGCGCAGGCCTGGGAATGAACGTACCACTAGCCCATGCGGAGGCCGCGGACGCTAACGTGGATATGTCCAAGTCGCCGCGGTTCCTTACGGCCTGCTGCGCCTATTCCTATCGCGAGCAACTCACCCACGGCAAAATGACGATGGAAGACTTCATACTCAAGGCCGTTGAACTAAGGGTGGATGCCGTGGACATGACGGTGTATTTCCTCAAGTCCACCGACCCCGGATACCTTGAGGGCCTCCGCCACCTGGCCTACAAGAACGCCGTTGCGTTCTCTGGCGCGGCCTGCGGCTCCAGCATGGTGCAGGCAGATGCAGCCAAGCGAGAAGAAGTGCTGAAGCAGATAAAGAGCTGGATTGACGTGACTGAGCGCCTCGGAGCCTCGCATCTGCGCATCTTTGCCGGTCCGCTTCCTGCGGGCGTCACCATGCCGCAGGCAACCACATGGGTAGTAGAGGGCATGAAGGCTGCCTGCGATTATGCAGCCCCCAAGGGCATCATGCTGGGGTTGGAAGACCACGCCGGAGTTTCGCAAAGCGCTGATGTTTGCCTTGAGATCATGCACCGCGTCAACTCGCCGTATGCCGGCATCAACCTTGACGTCACGCACTTCATTCCGAATGCTACGCAGGACTCCTACGCGCAGATTGCCGCATGCATTCCTTACGCAACCGTAACGCACATCCGCGACCATTTCGACGATCAAACTCCCATTGATATGGACCGCCTATGGCAGATGTTTGCCAAGTCCGGCCACAAGGGCTACATGTCTCTTGAATACGAGCCGGGCCCGCACGGAGAGCCGGCAGAGACAGGCGTTCCCAAAGCGCTAGCCACCATTCGGGAGCTATGCCACAAGTACTCCAGCGTATAACCGCACACCGTTCAATAACCTTCGATCTCCGTTGACTCCTTCGTCACCGCCCTGGCACGGCCGTGGCGAAGGATCGGGATGGAGCAGGCAACTTGCCGCCATCATGACAGTGTGCAATCATTTCGCAATGTCCCGGTTCATTAGTTCTGCTGTATTTCTCTCTGCCGCTCTCCTTGTACATCAGGCCGCCCTCGGCCAGACTCCCTCAGCAACCACCTACGCTGATTTCATTGTCTACGGCGGAACGGCATCAGGGGTCATGACAGCTTACTCAGCCGCGCGAGAAGGCTTGCATGTGATTCTGCTCGAACCGGGCAGCCACCTTGGCGGCATGGTGACGGGAGGCCTCTCGGCCACCGACCTCGGACAGTTCCGCATCATTGGCGGCTATGCGCGAGACTTCTACATGCAGGCAGCCGCGCACTATGGGCTCCATGATCTGAACAAAGGCGCTAACTGGCTCTCTGAACCAAAGGTGGGAGAAGCGATCTTCACAAAGATGCTCTCCGACGCAAAGGTGGAAGTTCACTTTGGCGAGCGGCTGAAAGAACACGACGGCATCCTGCGCGCGGGGCGAAAACTCAAATCCATCGTAACCATGGACGGCAAGCTGTGGCAGGCCAAGGTCTATGCGGATTGCAGTTACGAGGGCGAACTCATGGCGCAGGCGGGCGTCACATACACCTACGGTCGCGAACCCGCCTCGCAATATGCTGAGGACCTTGCCGGTGTGCGCGCGCAGTCAACGGGACACCGCTTTCCCTGGCCCATGTCTGCCTATGACGGCCAGCATAAACTGCTGCCGGAGATCAGCCCCGGCCCACTGGCCGCCCCCGGCAGCGGAGACAAGCTGGTGCAGGCATATAACTTCCGGGTGATTCTCACACAGGACCCGGCAGACCGGCTTCCCTTTCCAAGGCCGGAGCACTATGACACCGTACGCTTCGATCTGCTGAAGCGTTACCTCGCAGAGTTTGAATCGCACATGGGCCGCGCACCCAGGCTCGGCGACGTAACCAACCCCGTTCGCATCCCCAATCGCAAAGCTGACTTTAACAACAACGGCCCCGTCTCAACGGACTATATCGGGCACAGTTGGAGCTTTCCGGATGCCTCGTATGCAGACAAGAAAGCAATCTGGAACGACCACCTCAACTACGTGCAGAGCTTCTTTTACTTTCTGAGCACTGACCCGAGTGTTCCCCCAAGCCTGCAAAAGGAGGCAAATGAGTGGGGGCTTCCAAAAGACGAATTTCAGGACACAGGGCACTGGCCAAACCAGCTTTACATCCGTGAATCCCGCCGTATGATCGGCAGTTACATTGTGCGTCAGGCAGATCTGCAAACCGCCCGCACAAAGGACGATTCAATCGGAATGGGCTCCTATAACAGCGACTCGCACAATATCCAGCGCATAGTTATGCCAGATGGAACCGTGGCAAACGAAGGGGATGTGCAGGTTCCTGTGCAGCCGTACGAGATTCCCTTTCGAACCATCCTCCCTGAGCGCGCGCAGGCAGAGAACCTACTGGTGCCTGTCTGCTTCTCTGCTACGCACGCAGCGTATTCCTCCTTGCGCATGGAACCGCAGTACATGATCATCGGCCAGGCCGCAGGCGTTGCGGCTGCGCTCTCGATTCACACGGGGACGGCAGTGCAGGATGTCTCGATTCAAACATTACAAAGCAAACTTCGTGCCCACGGCGCGATCCTCAACATTGCGGAAGCCGCGCCTATCCGCTGAACTCTCCAAATTCGAGTTCACATCCGGTATCGGATTGACTTAGCTTGCTGTAAATCCAATAATCGATACCGATGAGCATCTACGAGGAAATCGTCAAGCTGCAGCGCGAGGGCCACAAGGGAGCTGTGGCCACTATCGTGAACGTGCGCGGTTCGATTCCCTCCTTCAAGAGTGCAAAGATGCTGGTGCGTGACGATGGCACTATCGCTGGGACCATCGGCGGCGGCTGCGTGGAAGCTGAAGTGTGGCAAGCCGCGAAAGAAGTAATCGCCAGCGAAAGGCCCCGCACCCTCACATTCGACCTGAACCAGGATCCCAAATACGACACCGGCCTGGTGTGCGGAGGAACATTGGATATCTTCATTGAACCGATACTGCCGCCGCCAGTGCTTTATATCTTCGGCGCCGGCCACGTGGGTTACGAACTCTACAAGGCCGCAGGCAACGCCGGATTCGATGTGATCGTCGCCGATGATCGCGATGCCTATGCAAATATCGAGCGATTTCCAGATGCAAAGCAGGTGATTGCCGAGGACTACGACGAGACATTGGCAAGCCTGTCTCCCGGCGATTCTTCGTACATCGTCATTGTCACGCGCGGACACCACGACGATATGCGCGTCCTGCGCTGGGCAGTACAGACCCCGGCAAGGTACATCGGAATGGTCGGCTCAAGAAGAAAGGCCATCACCATCTTTCAAGAGCTCACCCGCGAAGGATTGAAACCGGAGCTCTTTGAGCGCGTGCATTCCCCGGTGGGTTTGGACATTGGCGCGATCACTCCCGAGGAAATTGCTGTTGCGATCGTGGCCGAGTTGATTGGAATGCGCCGCCGCGCAGATCGCGTGCTGCCGCACATGAGCTGGTTCCATAAGAACATGGCGGACGAGGCATTGCCCACCGAGAACAACGCCGTTACCAGCATCGCTGAATGTTGCGGCGGGCCTGGAGAGCCAGCCTAGTCGCGCCTTCGGATTCTGCTATCGTCTTCTTATGATGTGCAAGCCCAGCCTGTGCGGAGTCGTACTAGCGGCGGGCGCTTCATCGCGCATGGGCACGGACAAAGCGCTGCTCCCGTGGCCTCCCGCAGCGCAGAGCGCAGTCGCTTCCGGCAGCAACACACTGCTCTCCGCGGCCATTCGCGCGCTGAAGCCATTCACTCAAAGTGTCATCGTCGTGGCCGGTGCAAATGCCGGGAGACTCGCTGACATTGTCGAAAGCTGTTGCGCGGAGCTGGTTCAGAATCCCGCGCCAGAGCGTGGGCAGTTCAGTTCCCTGCAAGTTGGTTTGCGGCAAGTATTGGCCGGCGGCTACAACACCGCAATCATCACGCTGGTTGACTGCCCGCCCTTATGCATGGCAAGTCTGCAGAAACTGAATTCAGCCTTTGAAGATGCGCTTTCAGCAGGTCAATGGGGAGTGGCACCGGAGAACAACGGCAAACATGGGCATCCGCTCTTCGCAGGCCGAAATCTGATCGACGCGTTCCTTGCGAGTCCTGTTACGAGCAACGCACGAGAGGTCAAACGTGCAAACGCGCGGCACATTGGGTACATCTCCGTACCCGATTCCCTGGTAAGTTTGGATGTGAATACTCCTGAAGAATATAAGGCCCTGGTGGCGACTTTCCATCATTCAGGCTAGAGCCTGCCACGGTGTTGATTGAGCGCCGCTGCCAGCGCATCCATCGCCAGGTGTGCGGCATGTGAAGACGCTGCAGGCAAACCTCCCAGCGCACCGATGAGCTCTTCCCTTTTCAACGCCCTTGCCATCTCTACTGATTGTCCCCGCACAATTTCTGTAAGCACAGAAGCGCAGGCTATGGAAGCAACGCACCCTTTGGCGCGGAAGCAGATTTCTTCAATTCGATTGCCTGAAATTTTCAGAGTCAACTGGAGGACATCTCCGCAGGCCGGGTTTTCCATCCGCACTGATGCATCCGGTTCGGCAACCACACCGGCGTTGCGCGGATGCTCGAAATGATCGAGAACCTGGGGAGAATACATACAGTCACCTGTCTCTTCGGCGACTCTTGCTAGTTGGATGCCAGCGCCTGTGCCCGCATTTGCCGCAGCTCAAGAATCTCAGTCACAAGAAACAGGTCCGTAAGCAGCGCCCGAAGGTGCATTGACGCATTGAGGTTGTCCACCAATTGAGAACTGATCGAAGGCTGGGCAAGCACCAGTTCGATGACGGCGATGGAGCTACGAGCATCCCGCGCCAGCACCGTAAAGAATTCCGTGTACGGCTTGACGGGCGTCAGTTGTTCCTGCACTATTGTTGCCGCGCAGCCCGCTTCAAGACCGCGCATCGCAGCAACGGCGCGAGCCAACTTCTGCCGCAACTGCTTGCCCGACTCGCTGCCTTCATCGCTCGGGAGCCCCTGTGCAGCATACGAAAGCGTAAATTCGTAGCAGTCTTCTATTGTGTTGCAATGTTCCTGGATTTCAGTCGACATGAATTGCTGGTCAGCCCCGTTCTTCCTGTGATGGCGATGGCTTCTTCACCGGCCAGCGCTGTGGATCGTGTTCTTCAAGATAGAAATCGCGGCTCATCCAGCCAAAGATCATTGACTTGGTAATGGCCAGCTTTTCCGGGCGAATCCCAAAGTAAACATGAATCATGATCAATGCGATCAGGCCAACTCCTGCCAGCCCGTGAAGCACATACATCATTCCCCATGTCATGTCGCCGAAGAGATACGGATTGCGTGTAAGGATGCCCGCCGTATTCACGCGCTTCATCATGAACAACCCGGTCAAGATAACCGCCAGGCCGGAGAGCAGAATCACTGCATGGTAAAACTTGTTCTCCAGCGGATATTTTGCGAATCTGTCGGGCAGCGGCGCCCGCTTGCCGAACGACCGCAGCAGCCTTCTTCTTGCATCCCGCAGATCGATCCTGTCCGGCCAGATAGACCAGAAGTCCATGAAGAACGATGCGTGAATTACATGGAATAAAATGGACGCGGTAAGCACCAGGCCAGCGATCCAGTGATAGGCCACCCAGTTGAACTTCATTCCAACCTTGGGCAGGAACGCGGTGAACAGCAGCACGAACATCGAGATGGCCATCACCCAATGAAACGCGCGCGCATGCATTGAGTGCCGCGGAACGCGCTCGGGAATAGATGCCAGCACTTCAGGCGAATCGCTCTTCGCAAATCTCTTGGGTGCTGCAATCACGCTCACGTAAATTGCGTGGACGATCATGAAAAGCAATCCCGCAATCAGGGCAACCCAAATCAAATACCACGCAATATGGATCGGGACCGACCTGCCCCACGGACTCGTTGCCCAGGTTATAGGGTCCATGTTGCCTCCTGCACGCCACCGATAGCGCGCTTTACGAGATTTCTCATCAGCGGAATCTTATACGCGTTGAACTGCAACGGCACCGCGCCTTGCACAGCAAGCATTCCCGCCATTTCTCCAGTAGCAGCGTTTGCGGGCTTGCCCTGCACTGCATCTTCAACTGCCTTCAAGCGCAACGGCCGGGGGGCGGCGGCGCTCACTGAGATGCGTATGCGCTCAATGTTGCCGCCTGACATAATCGTCGCTGACGCGACATTCATCAATGCAAAATCCCACACGTTACGGTCGCGCACCTTTTCGAAATAGAACTTTGCGCCAGACCATGTCGCTGGAATTCGAATAGCCGTCAGCAGATCACCCGGCTCAAGAATATTCAGACGCGTAATATCCCTCTCCGGACCAACGAAGTAATCTTCCGCATCCACAACGCGCTCGCCCTTGGCCGTCTGAATCACGAATTTTGCGTCAAGCACAATAAGCGCCGGAGCCGCGTCAGAGGGATGCACAGCCACGCATCGGTTGGCGCCAAAGATCGCGTGTTCGCGATTGCGGCCCACCGGCGTATCGGCATAGCAAATGTTGCCGCCAGCGCGATAGCAGGGCCATCCTCCTCGGTAATACCAGCAGCGAGTATCCTGCGACACATTGCCGCCAAGCGTGCCCTGGTTGCGAATCTGTGGCGAGGCTACCAGTTCCACCGCCTGCGCGAGCACACCATAGTCTTTCTTGATCGTGGGGTGATTCGCAACTTCAGCGAGGGTGGTCATGGCGCCGATTTCAATACCGTCCCCGTTCGCGCGAATTCCCTTCAGCTCATCGATTCCGCTCAGGTCAACCAGCACCTTCGGCTTCTTGATGCGATCCTTGAGCCAGTCAAAGCTGTCGAGTCCGCCTGCCATTACCCAGGCATCTCCTCCGTGTTTTTCCAATAGCTTTTGTGCGTCTGCGGCCGAGCTCGGCTGAAGCAGATCAAAAGCGGGCATCACGTCTCGTATTACTGCCATAGCTCTCTCCGTTCACATCGCGGTCCGATGTTGACCTTCAAATATGGGCCATCAGGGGATGTTGCATCGGACGCCCTGCTTCCAACGACGTCAGGATAGTGTCGGCATTCACAGGGGCACGCTGGAATATCTCGTCTCCAAGCGCATCTGAAAGTGCGTTGAGGATGCATGCGCAGCCACCACCAACAGGCGGCTCCCCAATGCCGCGCGCTCCAACTGGCGTCTCAGGGTCTGGAATATCGAGCGCCTCCCATTGCATATCCACAGGCACGTCCAGGATGGTGGGTGGCCGGTTCTGGTAGAAACGCTTGGCCACGGTTGCGCCATAGTGCGGATCGAAGACCCACTTCTGACCGATCGCATGGGCAATGCCGAGCGTCGAGCGCCCAAGTATCTGGCCGCCCAGCGAGCGAGGATGCAGCACGGTGCCTACGTCGGCGTAGGCAAGAAAATCAACGATGTCATATTTGCCGGTTTCGACATCGACTTCAACCTCAGCAAAGGTGGCGACATAAGAAAATGTGTTGCCGTCGTGAGGGTACTTGTCTTTTGCTGAAACAACCAGGCCCTGACCGGCCAGTGCAGCCACTGAGGCTTTTGTGAGCTTGTTGACGTCGGCAGTTACCTCGTGACCGTCATAAATGCCGCCCAGTTGAATCGCGCGCTGTGCTGCCTGCGCAAAGCTGAGGCCCGCGCCGCCACCCTTGCGGGAGACTCGTTGATTGGCGACTTCATAGTCTTCCGGCTTGCCTCCAAGGGTCTTCGCAGCAATCTCCTTGAGTCTTAGCTTGCACTCTTCGGCCACTGCGTATGATGCCCGCGTCATGGTGTGTGTTGTGGTGCTGCCGCCAGAGGCGCAGGTATACGGAAAGTTCTTTGAAGTGTCACCCCACACAACATCGCAAATCTCCCAAGGCACGCCCAGCGCCTCAGCTCCGGCGCGATGAACATCGATAACAGATTCCGTACCCAGGTTGCCGATGCCCGATTGAAACTGTACCCTGCCTTGCGGCGTAATCACCAGCAGACCGTCAAATCCGGTTGAACCGCCGACAAAGCAGCTCAAGGACACACCGGTGCCGCGAACCTTGCTGCCGATTCGCTTCGGTTGGCGCGCCACGCGCTCTTTCCACTTGAATTTCTCGGCTCCCCGGTCCAGCGCCTCTTTGAGAAAGCAACTCGTTGTATAGCCGCGCTTGCCGTGGGAGAGCGGCCCGAACTCTGCCTTGCCTTCAGGACAGTTGATGCGACGCAGCGCTACCTGGTCGACGCCAAGTCTGCGTGCGGCCTTGGCCAGTATCGGCTCGATGATGGCGACCCCCTGCATGCCGCCGGGCGCGCTCTGTGCGCTGCGCGGAGGCGTATTGGTCATGACCGAGATTGCGCGTTGCCGCATGGCCGGCGGCTGGTAAAGCAACGAGACAATGCGCGCCGCGGAAGCACCATCGTTCTGCGCTTCGTAGGCTCCGCTGTTGCATACGGTAAACATGTCCATGGCCGTGATGCGGCCGTCTTTGGCAAACCCGATCTTCACGCGTCCTTCAACGCTGGGCCTTGCGCGCCCGATGAAGTGCTCCTCTTCGCGGCTGATGCGCATCATCACTGGGGCGTTCAGCTTCTTTGAAAGAATCGCGGGAATAATCATCGTAATGCCGCCGGTAATCTTGCTTCCAAATCCACCGCCGGTATATTCGCTGATGAAAACAATCTTGCTTTCATCAATGTTCATCCACTTCGCAATCGCAGGCCGGGTTTGGCTGGTGCTCTGCGTTCCAGAATGTAGAAAAAGCTTGCCATTCTGCCAATAGGCCATGGCGGTGCGGGTTTCAAGGCACTGGTGGCTCACGTCGGGCGTAATGAATGTTTCATCCAGAATGAGCGCAGCCTTGGCAAAGCCTGCATCGATATCGCCGAAAGACCACTCGTCCGGCGCGTGGCCCATCGGCATTCGGCCATGGCTGTACTCGGCGAACTGCTGCTCTGTCCACTTCACTTCACTCAATTGAACTGTAGGAGGATTCGGCGCCGCAGGCCGTACCCATACATTGCCATCCTCACGCGGATTAGGTCCGCCGGGCCGCAAACTCTCAAGAGGATCAATCACAAACGGAAGCGGCTCAAAATCAATCTTGATCTTCTCGATTGCTTCGGCCGCGGTGAGTTCATCAACTGCCGCAACAGCGAGAATCGGATCGCCCTGATAAATGGGCTCATTGGTAAGCGCCCGCTCGCCCCACTTGCTGGCCTTGATCACCGCGCCGTTGTCGTTGATGCTGTCGGCCTGTGCGGGAATGTCGTCAGCCGTGAGAATAGCCTTGACGCCGGGCATCGCCAGCGCCTCATCCATGTGGATGCGCTTGATGCGCGCATGCGGCATGGGGCTCAGCACCAATCTGCAAAACAGCATGCCTTCCGCACGAAAGTCCTCTGCGTATTTGGCCTTGCCGGTAACCTTCGCCAACATGTCGCTGGTCTTGTAGTTCTTGCCGATCAACTTGCGACCGACGCCATACTGGTGCTCTGAAGACTTGGCAGGCGCTGTATCTTTGGTGGGTACGCTTGGCATGCTCAGGCCCTCCTCATGTACTCAGCGCCCCGCATCATGGCGTCGAGGATCTTGTTATAGTCCTGGCAACGGCACAGATTGCCGGAAACACCGTGGGCAAACTCGGTCCGCGTCGGGTTGGGATTCTTCTTTAGGAAACCAACGGCCGACATGATGAATCCCGACATGCAAAATGCGCATTGAAAGCCCTGCTCGTCCACAACCGCCTGCTGTATCGGGTGCAGCTTGCCATCGGCAGAAGCCAATCCTTCAACAGTCAGTACCTTGCGCCCGCGCAACGTGTGCGTAAGAGTGGAACAACTGTAGTGCGGCACGTCGTCAATCAGAACTGTGCAGGCCCCGCATTCGGCACGGTCGCATCCAAGTTTGGTGCCGGTTAGCCCGAGTTTATAGCGCAATGTCCATGCCAGGGTTTCCTGCTTCATCACATCCACGCGCCGCTGCATACCGTTCACATTGAGCGTAATCAGGCGTTCGCCTGCGGAGGATATCTGGCCATGGACAGCGGAGGCGAGGAATCTATAATTCGCCGCGGCTACAACGCCTCCGCCTGCGATGACTCCCATGATGAACCTGCGCCTGGTGACAGACCTCGGCGTACCGTCGGTCGTCTTCAGATCTGGAATCTCTGACATAGCCGATTCTCCCATCTCAGTATTCGCTTGCAAATGTGGCAGTCCGGGTTGCGGGAATTGCAATGCTGGGCATATCTTAGCTCCCCGCTGAGGGCTTTGTGAAGCCTTTCCGCAGTTCACCTCAGAACGCGAAAAGAGACGCAGCGAGAGCAGTTCCCAGTTCTATGATCTTTCAACGTGCTCAATTGGCCTGCCTTTGCAACAACCAGGGGGAAACAGCGAGATCCCTGCTGGACGGGGCTCCAATTTCTGGCTTTGGACTGCGGCGATCAGCCCTGCAAATATCGACGGATTCTGCCCCCAAACGCACTCGAACTCCCCAATGCGGGGAGTTCGAGTGGCTACCAATCGTGAAAGTGAGCGCTATCCCTTTTTCCTGTATTGACCGCGCCATGAAGGCAGAATCTCCACTTCGTCGTAAGCATCCCGCCGATCGTGACGAGCTGTTTCTTCTGCATCCCGCCCATATTCCTTGTCTGGCGCTGGGACGAATTCCCTGGGAGGAAGAAACTCTGGCTGTGCCATCACCTGCTTTGACGATGGTTTGAATCCGATCCATTCTGCTGGCAAAGGATCAATTGAAACGGGCTCCGAATGCTTCGCAAAGCTATGGCCATGGGCCGGGCGTTCTCGTTGGATATCGACTGGCGGCAATGTTACCTCTTGATGCGCCGCAGTCTCGTTTTCCTTATCCACATTATTCTTCATGCCCAGTGAGAAGAGCAGGCCCCGCAGTCCGCTCAGCCGTGATGACGTCTCATATGGATTTTCATCGATATCAGCTGCATGCACTTCATGCGGAGCAGGCTGGGGCGTTAAATCGCGATGAGCGCTGGAAGGTGCTTCCCAAGCCGAAGCCTGGGGCACTTCTTTCTCGTATGTGGGCGTCGGCGGATAAGGCCAGGCGGACGCCACCTCCTGTTCGCGCGCCATTGCCGGCGCAACAGGTACTTCAGAATAGGCCACGGAGGGCTGATGGTGCGCATCAGACAGCCACCAGGGAATCTCTGCCCCCTGATTGGACGCAGGCTGTGAAAATGGCTGTTGCCCTGTTACAGGCATCGGCAATTCAGGAACGGCAGTCGCCGCCCGGTGTAAATCGGCAACGGACAACGGTGGGGCGGCTTCAGACGGAACGCTGGCGGGCATCATGGGCAATTGCTCCGCAACCCTCGTTGGCGCATTCTCAAAGTGCCGACTTCTGACCGTCTGCCTTGATGCGGTTCTGCTCTGCGAGCCAAGATGCCTTTCCACGGCCTGCACCGATTGCCGGAAGACTGGGTCCGCTTTTTTCAAACCTACACTATTGAGCACAAACCCGACCGCTGCCACATCCAGCCGCTGCAAGGCATCAACCGTGGCGCGGAGTTGTGCGCGCGTTGTAACGCCGGACTCGATAACCACGATGGTGCAATCAACAAAGCGCGCTAGATATTCAGTCTCCGCAGAGAATACAAGAGGCGCGGTGTCAGTAAGCACCAGGCTCTGGTGCCCGGCCTTGGCCTCTTCAGCCACCTGCTGCAACACTGCCATGGAGCGGCTACCGCGCTGGGAGCCAGTCGGCCCTGCCCCTTTGCTGTTCCCGCTGGAGTTTGGAGCGGATAGCGGGCCGCCAGAGGCGTCCACCAGAACCGAATGCCTGCCCATGGACTCAAGGATGTCTCTTACCCGCGTCGCCACGGTCGTTACCCCGGTTCCGGAGGCAGTTCCCGTGAAGATCATGCTCTTCATATTGCTCTGATTGCGCGCATGCTCAATCGCCGCCGTAAGCCGCAGCAGATGTTCCTCTGAGACCTCGTCGGAGACTTCTCTGAAGTTCGGCAACTGCGCCATGGGCGCAAAGCCAAGTACATGCTCCACATCCGACGCAATGTAGAGTTTGGGATCCAATTTGTGAGCGCCAACGGCAGCCAGCATTCCAAACAGCACCGACGCAAAACCCAGCAGGATTGAATTGCGAATAACTCCGGACTTCGCTGGCTTCAGCGGAGGTACCGCTGCCGAGGTCAGGAATACCGCGCCTGGCCCTCCAACCTCCAGCATCAGGTTGTGCATCTGCTCATCCACATTTGAAAAACGCGCCTGCAGCCGGGTGATATCTGTTGAAAGATCGGCTGCTCGCTGCAGCCTGGGGGTTGCGCCGCCTGCCGCACCGACCAGCTGGCGCAATTGTCCATTCAACTTCGACTCGACCCCGGCTGTCCGTTCCAGATCAGTACGAAGCCGCTCCTGGATGCGCGCAGTCGCTTTCGCCCGCAAATCCTTCATCATCGAATCCAGATTGCCGTTGATCTTCGCCAGTTCTTCCGCGTCCTGCTTGTACGCAGGGTGGTTCGGCGTGATGTTGGCCATCTGCGTAATTAGCGCAGCGCGACGCTGATTCAGCGATGTCTTCATGCTCGTCAGTCCGGCGTCTCCGGCGATTAGGTCGTCGGCTTCGGCGTCAATGGCCGCGGAAGAAGTAGCTTGGCCCGCGCCCATGGCGGTAAATCGAGCCGCGGACACATCGTGGTCAGTGCGCGCCCTCACCAGTTCCGCACGAGTACGGCCAATGTCATCATCGATAAGGTTAGGAGCGTTGACTCCAACTCCCGCCACACCCAATTGCTTGCTCAGAGCATCCTGCTCCGCGCGGTCGGCGTTCAACTCCGTTTGCACGCGCTGCCGTTCCTCGCGCAAGATGGCAAGGCGCTGATTGTCCCCAGCCTTCTGCTCGCGAGAGGCGCTTTCAATGTAGCTCGCGGTAACTGCATTCGCCAGTTGGGCGGAAAGCTCCGGCGTGGAAGCGCGCGCGCCTATTGCAAACTGGTACGAGCCATTCCGCGTTGTTTCCACAGTCCTGCCCAGCCGCTCCGCTGCGGCTTGATCGCTCTCGCCGCTTCCTTGCCATGTTCCGGGCTCAAGCTTCTTGAGCGCGTTGAGCAGAACATCCGGACGCGTCACAGTGGTAATTTGCTGTTGAAGATAAGACTCGTAGGTGCTGCCATCGTAAGGCCAGCGCCCGGCTCCTCCCTGATCCAGCACCTTGGGGGCCGCAGGCTGCACATAAACAAGGCTCTCTGCGATGTAAATGGGCCATAGCCTGAAAAAATACACTACGGCCAATGCGATTCCCGTCAGGGCCACCAGCAACGCCAGGCGACGATGCAGTTGCAGGCTGCGCCGCAGATCCACACGGAACAGCGCCTGCTCGGTTGTGCCTCCCGGCAAGGGACGCGCCGCGGTTGAAGCCGAAACCAGTGCGCCTTGACCAGGACGGTTTGCGTCCTTGGGGGCAAATTGACCAGATAATCTGTTCACAGTACCCCTCCCGTCACCAAGGCGAAAGTGCCAGCAGTAATAAGCGGATTGAGCCGCTCCATGATGTATGTGGCGCGTGCAAAACCGGTCTGCGGTACATAGACGATCTCACCTGGCTTCAGCGTTACTTCCAGAGCCTTCGCCGGATTCAGCAGGTCATTAAATGAGATCACACGCGAAATGCCGCTGGATGGATCAACAATTTGAATATGTGGCCTATTTCCCGCTTTGGGCGTAAAGCCGCCAGACTCGGCAAGAATGCTGGCAAGCGTGGATGTATTCGTCAACGTTACAGCTCCTGGACGCAACACCTCGCCGAGCACTGAAATAAAGCGCTCAGCCATGCTAGGAACGTAAACAACATCGCCACGGCGCAGCCGCATATCGGCCAGACCGCTGCCGGAGTCGATCAGCTTCTTCAGTTCAACCCAGACCACCTGCTCCTGCCCGCGATAGATTGCGCAACGCTCGGGGATCTGCGAAATCTTGGTGACGCCGTTTTCCAGGCCGCTGCGAGTAAGAGCCTCCAGCAGCGTTGGAGTACCTTCAAATGTGATCAAGCCGGGGTTCGCAACGGCGCCGAGCACCAGAATTCGGTTGGCAGTGTACTTCGTAACGGTAACCTGAACTGAAAGGTTACTGTAGTAACTCGCCAGTGCCCCTTCGATGGCCTTTGCGGCCTCTGAGCGGGTCAGTCCGTCCATCATCAGGTCGCCCGCCAGGGGTAAAGTGATGCGTCCATCCGGCCCGATAACCAGTTTGGCTTGCAATTCAGTGCGTCCGGCGAAGTCCACCGTGATCTCATCACCCTTGCCAAGCCGGTACTCTTCCTCTGAAGAAGGTTCAAAATTTCGCAGCGCCACCAGTGGATTGGGTTTCAGTTGCGGATAAGACGGCTCAGAAGCACTGCCCTGAGTCTGCGTCTGTGCTTGTCCCTGAGGTGGAGGCAAGGGCAGATCCTGCCCTCTGAGCAGGAAGCATCCAGGGGCCACCAGAAGCACGCACGCGATAGCTTTTCGATAGTTCATGCTGTTGCATCCCCTCCCCTGAAGATTTCCACGCCTCGGCAATACAGATCCAGGCCCTTTTGCTTTTCATCCCTGGTCAACACCCAGCGATGCCACATTGCAAGCACTCCAACCGCATAAACAACGCTCGCTCCAGCCAGTACTGCCGCTCCCTGCCAGCGATTAACAGATGCCACCAGCCAGGCCACAGGCCAAGCCAGTACTGCCGCACAAAAGTAGGGCGCGAGACCTGGGGCAATCACCACCCGCAAAAATCGTGCCAGCGAAAGTTCCAGTACAAAATGCACTCTGCCCATCAACACACAGGCCGAGCCAGCCAAAGCCAGCGATACAGCTACGCCAATACCGAGCGGCGTCCAGCGTCCTTCGATCCAACGAGCGGCCGGTAAAGTGATGCAAAGCAGCAGCAGATTTGGAATCGAATAAGTGAACTCCTCATAGACCCGCCCCATTCCCCGGAAAACCGAGGTCCCTGCTCCTGTCAGCATATGCAACTGCATGGCAAGACTGAATACCACAAACAGGGGCACCAGCATCTGGCGCATTGGTAACTCAGAACCTAACCAAACGTGCAGAATGGGGTGTGCCCAAAAGACAATTGTCGCCACAAAACCTGCCGTGCAAAGGTTGGCGTAGCGCGATCCGCTCAAATAGAGCTCGCGCAGGTTGTGCAACCGCTCCGGCCGGTTCGATGCCGCGTCAACGTGCGCGGCCGCTGGCAAGAGCGCTGCAAAAAAGGCTGTAGGAATGGAAGAGAGCGAAGTGGGCCACTTCTTGGCCACATCCAGCAGCCCGGCTGCCGAGGCATCAATCAACATCAGCCCCGCCACGCGTTCGACGGATGTAAGAAAAATCCCCAGCATGCTCTGCAACTGCACAAGCCCGCCGAAATGAATCACATACCTGACCGACTCGCGGCGAATCAACCGCGGTGAAACACGCATCCACTTCAACTGACGCCAAGACCACCAGATCGTGAGTCCATCGTTCAGCACGGTCCGCACCAGGTAGGCCTCTGCCAGCCCGCGGATACCGCGTCCGGCGCTTACAAACCACACAACCAGCGCAAACTCGACCAGGATGCTCAGCGTAAGGAACAGCTGTGTCGAGGCAATCTGCTGCACACCGGTCAGGATGTCGCCAAAAGCATTCAGAGCAATGCTCGACAGAAAAACACCCAGCACGATCAGCACAGCCTCTTTGCCGTCTGTGGCATGCGCCGGAGGCAGCTTCAGCCAGGGCGCATACCAGTTCCACCCCAGCAGGAAACCCATGAAGATGGCGCCGCACAACGGAACGGTAATTGCCAGGCCGGTCGACAGCAGGGCGTTGGCTTTGTCGTACTCCCTGCGCGCATGGAACTCGGCAACGTATTTGATGTATACGTTGGAGAGCCCCATCGTGGTGACCCCCACAAACGACACCAGAATGAAGATCGTGGTCCAGATTCCATAGGCCTCAAGGCCAATGTGCAGCAGCAGGAACGGGACAAGGCACACTCCCCTCGCCATGTTCACCACGCGCGCCAAAATGGTGGTCGCAACATTGCGTCCGAAGTGGTTCTTTACCTCTCTCAACGGGGCGACTGCGGTACCGACCGCAGCCAGTTCGGTTCCTGCCTCCGGGTCCAGCAGCCAATCCACTTCCTTGTCTGAAGAGTCGGGGATCATCTGGATATCGGTCATCGCTGCACCTCCCGTTTCGTACGGGCCCACTCGGCACGCCTTCTCGCCTGCAGCAATACCAGCGGCGTATTGGCCGCTTTCCATGCAATGTGCAGCGGAGCAGCAGCAAGCGCAGCCAGATCCTTTACCGGTTCATCACCCAGCAGCGCAGCTTCAATTACATAAACCAGCGCAATCCCAGCGCAAACAAAAGTAAAAATGTGCAGCCAATGCAGAGGAAGAAGCATAGTCAGCGCAAGCGTGAGCATGCCCCGCGACAAAGGCAGGCTCCACACCTCTGCCATCATCTCCAACGCTCGCCAGTTTCCGCCCATAACGGCTTCAACCAGGTGCCCCGTCTGGCGACTGGCAACGTGCAGCCTGCCACCCTCCCAGCGCGCTTCCTGAGTGGCCTGCGCCCCGCCGGCCGCGGCCAGGGGAGCGTGAACTATAGCCTCCTCCACCCAGTCCACGCGGATGCCATCACAAACCAGTTTGATGTGATATTCAATGTCTTCGCATATGCTGTCGGCAGAAAACGGAACGCGTTCCAGAGTTGCGGCTGTCACCGCGAAGCCATTGCCAAACAACCCGGCAGAGAAGCCCAGCCCGGCGCGTCCCCTGGCCCTCATCACGTTAATGCCGCGAAACGCAAGCACGCGCAGGCGGGCAAGCGCATTCACTTTTCCATGCGCCGGCAGTTCCAGCTCATATCGGCATTGCGTAGCCTCGGAGCCTCGTTCCAACGCGGCGCGTGTAGCCGAGAGCATGTTTGAACTCACCACTGAATCCGCATCCACCACCAGGAAAGCATTGGCGCCCGCTGCGCTTGCCGCGTGAAATCCAAAGCGCAAAGCCGCTCCCTTGCCACGCGTCATCGGGTTATTCAGTTCCAATACCCGGGCGCCGGCCTTCTCAGCTTCTGCGGCCGTCGCGTCCGTACAGTTGTGCGCCACAACAAATACCTGCGGCACAAATGGCAGGTCCTCACCCGATGCGACGCTCGCCGGTCTCGAACAACCCGCCGCAAGCAGTGAGCGCACCGTGCGCGCAATCATCTCTTCCTCGTTGTGCGCCGGCACAACAGCCGCGAGACGAATGTCCGCCAATTGGCCCCGGCGAGTTTTGCGCGCGCGGAACAGGTTGCCGACGATGGATATCGCCAGGTCGAGAAATAGCGGCATAGCGAACAGGAGCATCACCACAGCCAGTGCCGAAATTGTCCTTTGCAGCATCATGCCTTCTGCTTTCTCAAGTACCCTGCTGCCAAACTCGCTACACCAGGCTAAATCCAGTTCAAATCCGCTCATCGAAGTTCAAAATCGCTTCCAGTTAAACCAGAATCCGCCGGAACCCGAATCTGGTCCCAGATATTTCCAGGGTGCCTTCACCCAACGGAACCGGATTCATCGCTTGCACCCATCCCGTAAAAAGAAAAAAGAGCATCACTACCTGTTCACCCATATAGACAGTTGCCAGCGACGTCAGCAATCCAATCAACACAGCCAGATGGGCAAACACCAATAGCCTGTCTTCGTATTGCATGGGCCGGGCGATCAACTGCAGAAGCCTCAACCCACTGCCCCCTGCAATAGCCATGAACAGACCCATGCCAAGGAAACCCTGCGTCACCGCCAGCAGCAGATACTGGTTGTCGATGGACTTTTGCCCCATCACTGGGGGATAGGTCGTCACTCCCCACCCAAAGGCTTTGCGCTCGGCTACCAAAGGTGCGTAATTGGTAAGCAGTTCGCGCCGGTAGATCGCGCTCCGCTGCTCCTCGGTGCTCGCCTGGGCCAGATCCGCCTCCGTGTACTGTTTTCCAAACCGGTAAGCAAGTCCAGCAATACCGGCAACCAGCACCAGAAACACCAGGGCCGCCTTCCCCACTGAGAGCACGCGCGTCAGCATTGCGAACAGCAGCGCCAGCACCACACCAAGCCACGGTCCACGCGACTGAGTCATCAGCAGGCCGGCTATAATCCCGACCGTTATCACTCCCCGTATGGTAAACGGCAATCCGTTGACAAGTTTTCTGGTGCCCCACGCGGGATCTACCCTGCGCAGCCAGAGGCAGTAAATCAACCCCATCAGGAAAATCATTCCGGCCAGAATTGCGTGGCCGAAAGGCCCTGCAATGCGGCCAAATCCCCAGCGCATCTGTGGCGGCCAACCCACAAACTGCGTGGGGAAGATGATGCCTCCCACCTTTTGCCAGATGCTTCCGCCGCTCAAAAAATCATACGTGCTTATCGCGCCCACAATCGCAAGCAGGGCCGCCATGCGCCCTATCAGTTGCTTGCGCAAGGTATGTCCCTCGCTGTCGGCCCGTTCTATCAGCAGCTTGCCCACCATGTAGGGCAACATCGTTTCCATAATTCTGGCTATAAACATCATGGCGCCGTCAGCCATGTTCGTGCTAAGCCTTCGGCTCGTTGCTGACTCTGCCGTAAACAGGTTAATCCACTCTCCGTTCGACAACTCCGTGCTCAGGCCCTGCGAGAGTCCAACGGAAACTGCAAAGAGAAACACCCACAAATCCATCCAGGACAGCCGCCAGTAGCGTATCTCTGTCGCTATCAATGCCAGGCCCAGGGGAATAATCGCGGCATCGCTGAACGTCAGTGCCGGCGTGTGGGGCAGGCGAACAATGTAGTACTGGGGAAGAAGAAGGAGAGCGGGCAGATAGACATTGAGCAGCGCCTTGCGCACTGAGCCCGTTGCCAATGCGATCCAGCACACAATCGCCGGTAACAGAATCAATAGCGCCATATTATTTTCACCAGGAGTGAATTTTTCGCTACGCGCATGTGGCAGGTGCCCCCGGCTCCCATCGGCATTTCTCCGCAACACTCCCGCCGCCTTTGCACGGCAGAGCTCCACAGCCGCCGGCGCCCGCTCATTTTGCTCCCCTCAACATCTTCAGGCCCATTCCAACTTTGTTGCCCAGCGTCTTTTGCGAGACACATGTAATCAGGCAAAGCTTCTCGCATGACACAGTATCCTTGCGTACCTGCCGAGCCTGCCCACCATACCAGATCTCCCGCGCGGACTTCTCCTTGATGTTGCCGATGGTCGGAAAGCCAAGTACGCACACTTCGATATCGCCATTGGTCCGAATGAAGAAATTCCGCATACCCACCCGGCACGGCAGCGTCGAGCGTGGAGCCTGCTCGCCGCGAAAATGGCCGGGCATCATCCGCAATACATGTTCCGGAGTCAAAATAGCTGCCCCATTTCTCTGCATCGATATCAACCGTTCGATCACTGCTTCGAACTCGGGAATATCCGCTTCCTCAATCCAGAGCTCGTCATATGTTTCAGGAGTCCAGCGGTTCATCGGCTGCGGACTCACGCACAAATCGCCCATCCGAGCCGCCCACTCCACCAGCGCCGGCAGATGACGAAAGTTGGCCGAGTTCACTGTCGGCTTTACCGTGATGGGGAACTCCACCTGCTGACGCTTCCGCTCTTCAAGCAGATAGGTGATTCCACTGCTCAGCTTCTCGAAAAGGCCTGGCGACCCACGCAGGTAATCGTGAACCTCCGCTGAAGGTGCATCGACTGAGACGTTCACGTTGAAGGGGTGCGCCGCGACGATCTTCGCCGCATTCGCCTTGGTCAGCGCCGACCCGTTGGTCGTAACGCCCGCCTTGATGCCGTGGTCGTGGCACCAGCCAAGCAAGTCAATAAAGCCCGGCTTGATCAACGGTTCGCCACCGCTGAAGTTGATTGAGTAGTTGCCTACAAAATCCTTCACGCTCAGCAGCGCCGCCTCCCATTGAGCTATCGTCATCTCTTCGGAATACTCGGGAAATCTCCAATACTCGCAGTAGCGGCACTTCACGTTGCAGCGCTCGTTCACAAGGCCATAAAACGTCACAGGCCTCGTCGTATCGATCCCGGTCTTAAGATAGGCTTCTTCGGCAAAAGCGCTTACTGTATGCTTCCAGCCAAGGCTTGCCAGTTCGCGAATATTCATCGCAACCTCATAGGTTCAGTCTAGCCGCCCACACTTATTTCCGTGGGGAAACTGCAGACGCCAGAGAATATGCCGAACTGCGATCAAGGCAGGCCCGACGATAACCTGGGGGCTGTGGATAGTCCTATCCTTCTGTCCAGGCGCTGGGGCATCTGCACAAGCGGGGAAATTCTGTTCGGACGTTTGAAGCTGAGTAGGGGAAATACTCAGCCCCGATTCACAAGCAGGTAAAGCAGCATATATCCCTGGTCTTAGTCGCCGGGGTCGGTGCGGATTGGGGTGCTCTCCAATCAAGATTACCTCTTGCGCTTCAAGCAATGCAGCCTTGAAGCCTCATCCTCGAACGCGCGTCTGCGCCGGAAGTGCTTCCTGGTCTCCACTCAGGTTGAGGCGAACAGGCATTTCTGTTTCCGGGACCAGCGGACGGCCGCGCGAAATCGCTGGCTGCCATTCGTCGAACAACGGCTGCACACACCAGGCATGGAGAAGAAATCGTATCTTCAGTGACAGGCCAGCCAGTGAAAGCGAAAGTCCCGCTTCAAGCAGTTGACGGCGTGCGTCCATCAGTATTCCGAAGCCAGCCGCGGTAACCTGCCGCACTGCCTGCAGATGCACCACCATCACCAGGCCGCCCACAATGCTCGCGGTCGTGGCCTCCTGCAACTCTGACGCTGCTTCGACTGACAGCTTGCCGTGCACATATACGTGCATCACCTGCGGTGTGTTGGCCGTAGTCACTCTTGAGGGACCCGAATAGGGCCTCTGACTCCAGGCTGCAATCAGTGCCATCGGGAGCCGTCGGCTCAAACCGATAAAGTCGCGCAAGTACCGCGGTCCCAGCCGCGAGGGCTCCTGCAAGAAACGCATCGCCCACTCCAGGCCACACTGCTGCAGCCAGCGCGGGGCACGCCGCGTATCGCCCACCAGGATGTCAAAGCTACCGCCGACGCCCATCGACAAAGGTACGCCGAGCCGCTTGCGATGCATCCATATCCATTTTTCCTGCTTGGGGTTTCCAAAGGCTACCAGCAAAATGTCAGGGCGTGCAGCATGCACACGGTCCAGGATTCCGCTGTGATCCATCCGAACCAGGTTCTCTTCAGCCGGTGCATACGTCCCTACAATGTGTACGCCGGGGTGGTTCTGTTCCAGCAGTTGTTTGGCTCGTTCCGCAACGCCCGGCCTGCCGCCCAGCAGAAAAATTCCATATCCTTTGCGCGCTGAGAGATCGGCCAACCGTGGTACCAGGTCAACGCCCGTGACTCGCTCTGCAAGCGGACTGCCCAATAAGCCGGACACCCAAACCAACGGCATACCATCGGGGACGACCAGGCTGCATCCCGCCATAATGCGGTGCAAATGGGGGTCCCCCAGCGCATTAAGCCACACGTCCAGGTTCACCGGGCATATCTGGTGGGTTCCGCCAGACAGTACCAGACGTTCCATGGTCTCAACCGCCTCGCCTGCCGTAAGGCTATCGAGAGGCAACCCCATAATTGCGACGGGGTGCTGCTGATTGTTCGTCATCTCAAACTTCCATTCCCCGCTCACTCACGCAACTGTCGTGAGCAGTGGATACAGATACCAAATACTCATTAGCCAAAAACTGTCCCTCCGCCGCGCCCGGTTTATCCCGCTTCTCACACCCTGCAGTTCTGAATTCCGTTGCCCTTGCATACCCTGGGTGTGCCCTTTTCCTGTGCTTAGAACTGCCAAAAGCTGCTCATTCTTGCCTGCTCCTGGCAATTCACCTGTCCAGGCGGACTGATGGTATAGAAGCTATCTGTTTGAATCTTTTCGAGCAATGGCGCAAAGGTGGAACGCTGAGACGTAAGCTCTGTTGCCTTAGATACATAGAAAAACCGCAATTAGGTAATATGCGCAAGTTACCTTGAGGTATTCAAGTAACTCGTTTGCAGGGTATTCCTTTTTGCAGGGGACAGAAAATGCGGGGTTATTCCATCTCTATCTCCACAATTGTACTTGAACTATTCTGTCCACTCCAGAACCGCCATTGAGCACGGGGCCAGCACCAGTTCAGAACCCGTCAGGCGCTCCTGCCTCACCCTCACCTGTATCGTCGATTCGTTCGAGTCTCCCGGCCCGGAACTTACGATTCTTGACAGGCTGACATTGGCGTTGCCGCCGATTCCTGCAGCCTCGATGCTGATCCGCCTGGACTGGTGAAGCCCGTAATTGAACACGATCAGGCCGTGACTCTTCCCTGCCTGGAAGCCATAGGCATCAATCTCGTGAACACCGTTCAGGCGCACACCGTCATTGCCCTCCGGCTGGTCATGCATCGGGTTCTCGCCGGTAACCTCCACCTTTACCAAGTCGCCCTGGATCGCCCGGTTCGCCAGCGCCTCGGTCAGGAACTGCGGACGCTTGCGCCCATTCGGACCCATCTCCACCACGCTGCCCCACAGCCTTACCGGGATACTATCGGATCGCTTGAAGCGATATTGGGGCAGGCAAAACAGCATCTGGTCCCGCACTCCGTGGTCGCGCATCATGCGCAACATGTGCCCTGCCACAGCTACGCCCGCCGCCGCTGAAGGCGTAAAGCGGTCCAGCACTGACTCCGGCGCTGTGCCTCCCGTCGTATGCAGGTTCACCTCATACACCGCCAGTTGCCGCCCGTAAGCGGAAGCCTGCGTAGCCTGCACAATGCCCTCGCGCGACATCTGCTCCGGCTGAGCCATCAGCGGTCCATACAATTCGTCGTCACTCCCCCAGCGGGTAACGCCCAGCATCATGTAAGGCGCAATGGCCAGCGAATTGGCCTGCGTCGCCGCCGCCAGCAGCCCCGGATTCCGGCCCGGAAAATAAGCCTGCGTGCCCACAACAAGGTCGAACCGGCCGGCATCGCCGCCCGCGGCTGCCCGAAACGCCGTAAACACTACATTTGACCGCCGCCCGTACGCCGCCGGGTCCTCCATCGTCTCGCCCTGGTAGCCGCTGTTCCACGTCTCATTGCCCAGTTCGATATGGATCGTCCTGAAGCTTCGTGTCCACGGATCAACCCGTCCCCCAGCCGCGCGCACCGCTCCGCCCGCTGTTCCCGCGCCCCCCGCCAGATACTCGGCCAGTTTGCGGGCCTCCTCCCGGCTCATCGCTGCCGGAGCCGTAATCCACGGCTCAGCCCCGATCGCCTCGCACAAGTCCAGAAACTCCGGAATCCCCACCGGGATGTCTTCCGTCGCCGTATACCAGCTCTTGTATCCTGAGCGCACGCGGCCCAGTGTCGGAGCCAGCAGATTGTCCACGGTGCTGCCCAGGCCGGCATAACTTGACATGTACCGCAGCACCCCCGGCCGCAGCTCCTTCAACGTCTGCACCACTTCATCGCGATACGCCGTGTGGTTCGCAGGATCGCCGCCAATCTGCTCCAGGTCCACGTCATCCAGCAGCACTGCGCCGCCGCTCACGTTAAAGCCCGCCTCCACCGCCGCCGCCGGAATCACGCCTTCATTGGCCGCAAATTCCTGACTATACTGCGCCCACGTCCCGGTCAGCGCAACATCCTGGTTCAGATAGCTGGGCAGCC
>Ga0364874_10375_pt1 | contig 24440 bp, 27 predicted proteins | sample ExccelAu500001D4_2_FD_206922 | JGI IMG/M metagenome (GOLD analysis project Ga0364874, IMG submission 206922) | Enriched cells from Trout Bog Lake Hypolimnion, Wisconsin, USA - BchlTB.Aug07.5000.01.D4 | ecosystem: Environmental > Aquatic > Freshwater > Lake > Hypolimnion/Profundal zone | place... | reverse complement strand
TAGAAGACGAAATTGAGATTTCTAGGAACTTATGCACAGAAGCTCAAAAAGCAGGCATTGACCCAAATCGCTTGATATTTTGTGGCAGACTTCCCCCTGATCAATACCTAGCACGCTATAGGTTGGCTGACTTATTCTTAGACACCCATCCATTTAATGCTGGAACCACCGCTAGTGATGCCTTATGGGCTGGGCTCCCTGTTTTAACTTATATGGGTGAGGCCTTTTCTAGCAGAATGGCTGGCAGCCTCCTTTCGGCACTTAATCTGACTGAGCTTATTGCAGACTCACGAGAGGATTACATTAACTTAGCCGTTGAATTCGCGATACACCCAGAAAAATTACTACCTATAAGAAATAAATTGGCCTCTAATAGGGCCGTAACGCCGTTATTTGATACCCAGCTATTTATTAAGCATCTAGAAAGCGGGTTATCTCAAGCGTTTGAGCGTCATCGCAATCATTTAATGCCTATAGATATTAAGGTTTCTCAATAAAACAAAATACCCCACAAGTTTTATACTTATTCCTTCTAATCAATTGCCCAAGATTCATTCAATAGCAAAACCATCCTCCCTACAAGAAAATTATGAGCACTCAAGATACCCAAGCAAAAATCAAAGAAATCGTTAGCAGCCATCCTGTAGTGTTGTTTATGAAAGGCACAGCGCAATTCCCACAGTGTGGCTTTTCCGGCAATGCTATCAACATCCTCAAAGCTGCTGGCGTCGAAAACCTGCACACCGTCAATGTGTTTGACGATGAAGGTATTCGCCAAGGTATTAAGCAATTTGCAAATTGGCCAACCATTCCTCAGCTTTATATTAATGGCGAATTCGTCGGCGGATCAGACATCATGACTGAAATGTTTCAAACTGGTGAATTACAGAAATTAGTCAAGTCTTAAGCTTATCTTTAGCTCACATCCAAACGCACATCAGTGACATTTGATCTAAGCACTCTCTTACTTTCGGGCCTACCATTCGGAATATGCGTAGGCCTTTTGGTCTATACCTTCAATTTGAGATCTGCTTTAGCGCGTGCTGAATTGCAAGCCCAGTCTGAATCAGCGCTAAGTATTGGCTTGCGTACCGAACGAGATCAGGCTCTGCAAAAAGCCATTCGCCTGGAAGCAGAACTCGATTCTGAACGCAAACAAGGTCTTGGTCGGATTGAATCTTTAAACGAAGCTAAAGAAGCCCTTACTAGTCAGTTTAAAAATTTGGCCAATGAGATTCTGGAAGATAAATCCAAGCGCTTTACAGAACAGAATGCTGCCAGCCTAGATGCTTTACTGAAGCCACTACAAACAAAGCTGACAGAATTCAAAGAACAAGTTAGCAACTCGTACGGCAATGAAGCGCGTGAACGCTTTGCACTGAAAAGTGAAATTGAGCGCCTTGCTAATCTCAATTTGCGCATGTCTGATGAGACACGCTCACTTACCCAGGCCCTCAAAGGTGATTCAAAAGTCCAAGGCAATTGGGGTGAGCTCGTTCTTGAATCCATCTTGGAGTCCTCAGGCCTACGTAAAGGCGAAGAGTACCTCGTGCAAGATAGTCATACTCAGACCGATGGCTCTAGACTGCAGCCTGACGTTGTCGTGAAGCTTCCCGAGGGAAGAAGTCTGGTGGTAGATAGCAAAGTCTCTATCACCGCCTATGCAAGACATGCAGAGACCACAGATCCCATTGTTGCTGAACAAGAATTGGCTACGCATATCCAATCTCTGCGCCAACATATTCAAGGACTTTCAGGGAAAAACTATAGCTCCCTCTATGGGATTGGCTCTGTAGATTTTGTGTTGATGTTTGTGCCGATTGAGCCTGCATTCTTATTGGCATTAAAAACTGCTCCCAATCTGTATCAAGAAGCCCTCGCAAAGAATATTGTGCTGGTATGCCCGAGTACGCTGATGGCAACACTGAGAACGGTTGCGCACCTGTGGAGACAGGACCATCAAAATCGCAATGCTCTAGAAATTGCAAAGCAATGCGGCACGCTTTACGATAAGTTTGTTGGCTTTGTAGAAGACCTAGAAAAACTCGGCCAACGTTTAGATCAGGCGCAAACTAGCTATCACGATGCCTTTAATAAACTCAAATCTGGTAAAGGCAATCTGATTCGTACTGCTGAGAAGGTGCGTGAGCTTGGCGTTAAGCCTAGTAAAAATATTTCTACTCCTCTGCTGGATTCATCAGACGTAGAGACGGATTAATTTTTCACAATCAATACTCGATTAGTAGCAAAGCAAAACCCCGCCGTAGCGGGGTTTTTAATACGTGATACTTGAATCTAAAAATTAAGCAGCTTTACGACCACGTGATGCTGGAGTTGCAGCTTTCTTAACTTGAGCGATTTGACCTTGAACTGCGTCTACTGCTTGGTCAGCAGTTTTTTCTGCAGTTGCAAAAGCTTCTTTGCTAGCAGCGCGGAACTGTTCGAAGCCTTGTAATGCGCTACCGTATGCAGTTTTGAAAGAAGAAATGAATGCATCGGAACCAGCGGGTGCGTTAGCAGCTACAGTGTTAATCCAGTCTTGGAAGCCATCTTGCAACTGGTCAATGCTTGACTCAACTACGTTTGCGAATTCTTTGTTGCCATCGCGCAATACTTTAGTCACTTTCTTTTGGTAAGCAACAGCTTGGTTACCAGCAGCTTGCAATGTATCAGCACTGAAAATTTCTGTAACTTGTTTTGGGTCTTTAGCTGTCAAAACTTGTTGAATGCCGTCCTGACCATTTACCAATGCATCTTTAGACGCGGCGTAGTTCAACTCAGCCAATTTTTGAGCATTTTCTAAAGCAGCTTCGCTTAAAGAAAATGAAGCCTCGAGGCCTTTGCTGTTAATTTGGGACAATTTAGCGGTGATTTGATCTTGGTTCATGTATTTCTCCAGTAATTAAGTGGTACAACTAGTCAATTAAGCGCACGATTTAAAGAACAAGAGACATCAAAGACTTTAAATATTGCACTGCACCATGAAACTTTAACTGAAGCAATATGACAAATCAAGAGCTTTTTGTTGCTATGCAACATATTTTTACTAAAATTACATAATATTGAATATTATCAATAACTTAGAAATAATAAAAACGCCTCATTCCTATCGAAAGATAGCTATTGCCGCATGTTTTGGCACCTTTTTGGAATGGTATGACTTTCTGACCTTTGCCACCTTAGCAGTGGTATTTGGCCGACTCTTCTTTCCATCAAATGATCCAACTGCAGGCCTATTAGCTAGCCTAGCGACTTTTGGCGTTGGGATGGTGGTTAGACCCATTGGAGCGGCTCTCTTTGGGTCCATGGGCGATCGTATTGGACGTAAGCCTGTATTCATGATCACCATCACCCTGATGGGAATTGCAACTGTGGGTGTCGGCTTTTTACCCACCTATCAACAAGCTGGCATTTGGGCGCCCATCTTGCTTGTTAGCCTAAGACTGATCCAAGGACTGTCTGCAGGGGGTGAGATAGGCGGAAGCGCCGTTTACCTAACGGAGCATGCGGGCGATACAAATCGTGGATTTAAAACCAGCTTCCTTCAGTTAATGGGGCCACTTGGAATTCTGACCTCAACGATGCAGATTGCCCTCCTGCAACATTGGTTAACAGGAGAGGAATTTCAGTCTTGGGGCTGGAGGGTGCCGTTCTGGGTTTCGCTGGCACTGCTATTGGTTGCATTTCAGGCGCGCCGAGCATTAGAGGAAACACCAGTCTTCACAGAATTGAGTAAGAACCAAAAGGCGGAGTCACAACTGGCGAATAACTTTAAAGATCCTGAGATCCGCAAGAAGATGTTCTTGCTATTTTTCTGCGTATCTTCAAGCGGCGCTATTCTATTCTTTTGCGTTCAAGTCTATACAGCGATTTTCCTTAAAACCACGGTTAAGCTACCGTCAGCATTGGTTGATCAACTTAGCATTTGCGCAACATTAGCCCTATTTCCACTGACAGTATTTGCGGGATGGATATCGGATAGAGTTGGGAGAAAGCCAGTCATCCTGGGTGGACTCTTACTTGGATCAATATTGATTCTGCCAGCATATAGGGCATTGGAAATCTTTGGCGCTGAATTAATCCAAACCAACAATCAATACTGCATATATGCAATCGCATTGATTTTGATCGCACTATCACTAGTGCTTGCTTTAGTTGTTGGGCCACAAACTGCTTTTCTTGCAGAACTCTTTCCAGCAAAGAATAGAAATAGTGCTGCAACACTTCCCCATAATCTTGCTGCTGGCTGGATTGGTGGACTACTTCCTTTGATTGTCACTTTGTTAAATCAATTATGGGGAGGGTCACTTGCTGGGCTTTGGTACCCAACGATCTTTCTTGGATTAGCTGGAGTTATAGCCCTACTGTATCTTCCAGAAACAAAAAATGTAAATCTATGTAAATAGACTTACAAGGCCCCAATTCGATCAGAGATTTTTTTCTGCATTGCAATCTTAAAATCAGACCACCAGTTAATGCAGCGTTGCTGAAGCTCCAAAATCTCTCCTGGGCTCGATAAAGCTTTAGACTTCATGCTCTCCAAAAATGGAGGTAATTCATTCCAAGAGCCAAGAATTGGAAATGGGACTGGGCCAATAGATGCTAGCGCATCCTTAGAAAGCAGAAATTCGTGGGAAAGTGAAATGGGGATGCAGCCCAATTCCAAGGCATCATAAAGGCGGATTGTTTCAGGATTATTGCCAGAGGGGCACGGAGCAAAAATACTGTCTTCCATGATTGCCGAATATAAACCGACGTTATAGCCTCCAGCAAAACCATTCGACGGCATTACATATAAATTCTCGCCGCAAGCAGCAGCAGACCCAGCAAAGCTAGCGCGCTCATTATTATAAGAAGCCGCATTATTAATCCAACCCAAGAATGCAGATAAGCACTGACGCTGAGAAGATTTCTTCAGAACGCTTTTGTTTCTTGGTCCAACCCCTGTTCTAAAGCCATTGGGAGCCCACAACACTTTGCTACCAGAATCGGCTCTGCTAATAATGCTTGAGAAATAATAATTACGGATTACCAAGTCACATTCCGAATACCCAGAAATATCTTTATCAAGCCTTTCCCCACCCATATGATAGAGAATCACTTTATTTCCCAAAGCCTTAATGTGATGGATAAGATCAATGTTGATTTGATTCAGCTCTAAATACACAACAGCAGAATCACCTAATTGACCAGGATTCACGCCAAGGCTATACGGTGCGCCACTAAACAGCTCGTTTTGAATAAACCATGTCTCCAGAGCGGCGTTTAGAGAATCTGGAGTGCTAATGATTTGTAAATTAGTCATTGAGGCTAAATTAACCCTGGTGATATTGAATGACTGAATCTTTGTTTGAGTAATAAACATTTAATTCCTCAAAGAAAGGCGGGGGATCAGAATAATCATGCCAAATTTTGATAGGGCCAAAAAAGCTGCGATGCCACATCGGCCTAAAATTCCAATTTAAGGGCAAAACAAAAGGATTAAATCCCGCTTGCTCCACCGCCAAAGCAAAAGAGCCTTGATCATTCGCTGGCATTGTATAGATACCCTGGTCCCCAACTGCAATAATTCCCGAATCAATTGTGCCAGCTAGATCTTTCCATGTATCAAAAACTGGTTTTGCTGTCTTCGTAAAAAAGATAACGCCCGTGTTGTATTCGATTTCATCACCAACAAATATTTTAGGGTAACGCTTTCCCCAGGGCGCCTCACAGATAGCAAGTGCCATTCCAAAGGTGACGGCCTTCTCAAATCCAAAATCAAGCCTACCCATTACTACGGTATCAAGGTCAAGAAAAAGTGTCTCATCAAATGGAGATAGATCAAGCATGGCAGATTTTTGGTTGAGGCTACTAGCCTCGCCGCCAGGAGCTTCGACCTTGATAATTTCATGCGGCAATTCCGGATGAAATTTCTTAACAGAAGCCTTTAGACGTTCAATAGGCAACTTAGATTCATCGCCCCAGTAAATTGAAATTATTCCGCGAGACATTTTCACCTCAAATTAATCAACAATGAAATAAAAGGCAGGCATATTTTCAAAGCCATTTTTAGAAATGATTTGATATTCCCGTCCAAGCTTTATAAAAAACTCATCTACAGCTTTCTTAACTCCGGCCCAGCCAATGTCATCCCCACAAATAATTCCACCCTTTTTAACTTTTGGATACCAGGCAGCTAGATCTTTCACTACACCCTCATAAGTATGATCACCGTCGATATAAACCAGATCGCAGCTACCATCCTCAAATTGATCGGCAACTAGCCAAGATTTTTCTCGGATCAATCTGGCTCTACCCTGAAACTTCTGTAGATTTGTAGATACAGCCTTGAATAAGCGATCCATTGCATTTTGCGTATCCTCTACACCAAAAAGCTTTTGAACATCCTGGCAAAAAATATCATTCAGATCATAATTGGCCAGATATGGGTCTACACCTACGTAATGAACTGCTGGCAAAACGGTGCACAAAAAATCCGCATGGTATCCATATGCAACACCAATTTCTATAACATTTTGTGCGCCGATCATCTCTGCCAGGTGAGGGACGATGCCGTACGACCCAAACCAGGTGCAGGTTTTCTTATTTTCCTCTAGCGCAATTTGATCTTGGTCTTGCATACTTGATCCTCATAGAAAAATGCCCCACATTTAGTGAGGCATTTTAAAATTTTTGGTGCCCCTTGTCCGACTCGAACAGACCACCTACTGATTACAAATCAGTTGCTCTACCAGATGAGCTAAAGGGGCAACGTCGAAATTTTAACCTATTTCACAAGCTTCAGGAAGGATTGCTTAGCACTTTTGGTTTCTGAGGGCTCAGGCTTTTCAGGAATTTGTTCTTCAATTGAGCTTGAGTCAAACGGGAATGACATACCCTGACCATTCTCTCTGGCATAAATAGCCAAAACATGGGTTATCGGAACCAATATCTTTCTTGGTACCCCACCAAACCTTGCTTGGAAACTAATGTAATCATTCTCAATTTGCAGTTGATGGCAAGCTTCTATAGATAAATTCAGAACAATTTCATCATTCTTAACAAACTCCATTGGGACTTCAACTGTTGAGTCTACAAATACGGCCATGAAAGGCGCAAAACCATTATCCGAGCACCACTGGTGTAGGGCTCGGATTAGGTAGGGTTTGTTACTTGGAATGTCAGACATGCTTGAAATCATGCTGCCAGGATAATGGACCACTTAGCGGCGCATTACCTTCTCTGAAGGCGTTAATGCCTCAATGTAGGCAGGCCTGCTGAAAATACGTTCTGCGTACTTCAGCAAAGCTGCTGCATTGCGTGAGAGATCAATGCCATAGTGCTCAAGACGCCACAACAATGGCGCAATGGCTACATCTAACATTGAAAACTCTTCGCCCAACATATACTTATTTTTAACAAAAATTGGAGCTAACTGAGTTAAACGATCACGAATAGCTAAGCGAGCCTTTTCATGAACCTTTTCGGCAGCCTTGCCTTTTTCATTCTCTAATGCAGCCACGTGAACAAACAACTCTTTCTCAAAATTGAAGAGAAATAGACGTGCGCGTGCGCGTGCAACTGGATCAGGCGGCATTAACTGTGGATGAGGAAAACGCTCGTCAATATATTCATTGATGATGTTTGACTCATACAAAATTAAGTCACGCTCAACCAAGATGGGGACTTGGCCATAAGGGTTCATCACCGAGATATCTTCTGGCTTGTTAAACAAGTCCACATCACGGATCTCAAAGTCCATGCCTTTTTCAAAAAGCACCAGACGGCAGCGTTGCGAGAATGGGCAGTTAGTACCCGAGTACAACACCATCATAAATTTATTTCCTTAAATTTCTACTTCAAAACAACAAAGGTACAGCAAACGGGGTACTTAAACCCCATCCGAATCTTAGTGAATATCTTTCCAGTAAGCTTTATTCAAACGCCAAGCTAGCAAGGTAAAGATTGCCAAGAACAAGAGCACGATAACGCCAAGACGCTTACGCTCTAATTGAACTGGCTCAGCCATCCAGGATAAGAAAGCAACCAAGTCTGCGATATTATCGTCGTACTCTTGGGGCTTCATAGTTCCTGGTGTTAACTGCTCAAAGCCAACAAATACCTTTTCCATGCGGCCTTCATCATGGGGGTCCTTGCGCTCCTCAAACTTAGCAGCACGCTCACCTTGCAACTGCCATAAAACGTGTGGCATACCTACGCTTGGATAAACCAAGTTATTCCAGCCAGTTTGAGTAGTGTCATCTTTATAGAAGGTGCGGAAATAGGTGTATAGCCAATCTGTCCCACGTGCACGCGCTTCAACCGATAAGTCAGGAGGATTCTTACCAAAGAACGCTTTACCCTCTTTTGGAGTCATGGAGATCGTCATCAGATCGCCAACTTTAGCGTCATTCAAAATCAAATTGTCTTTGATCTGTTGGTCAGTCAAGCCAATATCGCGCAAGCGGTTGTAACGCATGCTGGTTGCCGCATGGCAATTTAAGCAATAGTTAACAAAGATCTTTGCGCCATTTTGTAAGGATGCATTTTTACTCACGCGATCCGGGGCTTTATCCAAAGGATGGCCACCTTCATTCGCGCTAGCGACACCACCAAAACCCAGGGCGGCAACCAAGACTGTTGCCTGGCAGACGCCCATCAAAGTTTGCAGAATTCGTTTCATACTAGTTCCTAATTTCTCTTTGCCGATTTCTCAGGCGTGAATTAATGGGCCTTAAAAGTAACGCGCGTCGGTACTGGCTTGAATGTGCCAAGCTTGCTCCAGAACGGCATTCCCAAGAAGAAGCCCAGATAATAAATAGTGCAAATCTGAGAAACCTTTTCAAACAATGGTGATGGTGGCTGGATGCCTAAGTAACCTAGGATCACAAAGCTCACCACAAACACACCATAAATATATTTATGGAAATCTGGGCGATAGCGGATTGATTTCACTGGAGAGTGATCCAACCAAGGTAAGAAGAACATGATCACAACTGAACCACCCATGATCACAACGCCCCAGAACTTCGCATCTAACACGTAGAAACCACCAGCTAATACCAATGCGATTGCAACGCATACGCCTTTGATCTTGATATCTTTGGCTGTCTTAGCAAACATCGCCAAGATCACAGCCAAGAAAATCCACAATGGCAACAAGAAGTTGGTGGTCGTTGCACGCAACATCGAGTAGAAAGGCGTGAAATACCAAACTGGCGCAATGTGTGCAGGTGTCTGAAATGGGTTTGCCGGAATGAAGTTATTGGCTTCAATAAAGTAGCCGCCCATCTCTGGCGCGAAGAACACGATACAAGCAAAAATCATTAAAAAGCCACCCAAATACATGACGTCATGGACGCTGTAATACGGGTGGAATGGTATGCCATCAACTGGATGACCTTGCGCATCTAAATTGTCTTTAATTTCAACGCCATCTGGATTGTTGGAGCCGACTTCATGCAATGCAAGGATATGGGCTACCACCAAACCAATTAATACCAAGGGAATTGCGACCACATGAAACGCGAAGAAGCGGTTCAAGGTGGCATCGCCAACTACATAGTCGCCACGCAACCATAAAGAAAGGTCTGGGCCGATCAATGGGATTGCAGAGAACAGGTTCACGATGACTTGAGCGCCCCAGTAGGACATTTGGCCCCATGGGAGCAAGTAGCCAAAGAAGGCTTCGCCCATCATGCACAAGAAAATCGCGCAACCAAAGATCCAAATGAGTTCGCGAGGCTTGCGATAGGAGCCATAAATCAAGCCACGGAACATATGCATGTACACAACGACAAAAAACATGGAGGCGCCGGTAGAGTGCATATAGCGTATCAACCAGCCCCAAGGTACTTCGCGCATGATGTACTCAACTGAATCGAAAGCCTTAGCAGCATCAGGCTTGTAGTTCATGGTCAAGAAAATGCCAGTAACAATTTGCAATGCCAGCACAACAATAGCCAAAGCACCAAAAATATAGAAAAAATTCAAGTTCTTAGGAGCGTAATACTCGCTCATATGCCTCTTAAAGGCCTCTGTCACAGGTAGCCGTGAATCAACCCAAGCCATCAGCTTCTGGGCTGCAGAAGCGTCTGCTGGGACTTCTTTTTCGTGAAATGCCATTTATCTCTCCTTAGGCCTTCTTATCTTCGCCAACCAGAATCTTGGTATCGCTCAAATACATATGTGGCGGTACTTCAAGGTTATCTGGGGCTGGTTTGTTCTTAAATACGCGACCCGCCATATCAAATGTAGAACCGTGGCATGGGCATAGGAAGCCTCCAGGCCAGGTATTCGGTAAAGAGGGCTGTGGGCCCGCCTCAAATTTAGCGGATGGAGAGCAACCTAAATGCGTGCAAATCCCCACTACAACGAGGTATTCAGGTTTAATCGAGCGCCATTGATTCTGGGCATAAGGAGGCGTAAATTGGGCTGGGTCCCTTAAAGAATCAGGGTCAGCTAGCTCAGAATCAATCTTGGAGAGCTCTGCGACCTGTTCTGGGGTGCGACGCACCACCCAAACAGGCTTACCGCGCCATTCCACCATCCTCATCTCATCTGGCTGCATACCAGCAATATCAATCTCAACTGCAGCCCCAGCGGCCTTGGCGCGCTCGGAAGGCTCAAAACTATCTATAAAAGGGTATAAGGCTGCGGCTGCACCAACGCCTCCAACTGCCGAAGTGGCGATCAACCAATTACGGCGATCCTTATCCATACAGGGCTTGTCACTCATTTACAAAAATCCTCGAAAGAAGCATTTATAGGCGGAAATTGCTTAAAGGTAGGATTTTAAAGTAAAAAGATGGGTAAGCAAGAAAGTTATGGGGTTAATCTCTGGATAATCGTTATTCCCACTAGAAAGGAAGCATTTATGAGCGTTTTGAAGGAATTTCGCGACTTTGCCGTCAAGGGCAATGTGATTGATTTAGCCGTCGGCGTCATTATTGGCGGGGCCTTTGGGAAAATTGTTGATTCTCTGGTAAATGACATCGTGATGCCAGTGATCTCTAGCCTATTGGGCGGTCATATTGACTTCACCAACCTCTTTATTGTGCTCGGGAATGTCCCGGAAGGCATCCCTAGAACTTTTGATGCCCTCAAAAAGGCTGGCATCCCCATTTTTGCTTATGGCAACTTCATCACTATCTCAATCAATTTTATTTTGTTGGCCTTTGTAATCTTCCAAATGGTGAAGGTAGTTAATAAAATTCGCGTCATGGATGCGCCGCCCGCTCCCCCAACCCCAGAGGATGTTGTGCTGTTACGTGAAATCCGCGATAACCTGAAAAAATAATTGAGGAATTCAGTCGTGAAATTAAACACTCAAGCAAGCGGCTGGGTTTGCTGTGACCTCTAAGATAGAAGAAGCCAAACATCTTTTTGAATTGGGCTTATATTTTTTTGAAGAAGAGGATTTTTCTAAGGCCGAGGAGCGATTCAAAGAAGCCCTGCGACTCGCGCCGGATCGCGCCTCTATACTCGTTAATCTTTCGGCAACCTTGATTCAACTTGGTAAATGGGAAGAGTGCGAAAAAGCTTGTCAGAAAATACTCAGTATTGAGCCAAGCAATTATGATGCCCTCTTAAATCTCAGCGTCTGTCTATCAAAAACAGGGTATGAATTGCAAGCGCTGGAATATCTTGACCAAGCAATTGCCATTGATCCGCACTCTGAAAGGGCCTGGACTAATAAGGGAAATCTTTTTCAAGAAATTGATGAGTTATCACAGGCTTCAACCTGCTTCGATATAGCTCTTCAATTAAATTCCCAATCGCAAGAGGCGTTCATTGGAAGAGGCAACCTTCGAAATGAATTGAAGGCATATCAATCAGCCCTGGAAGATTTTGATGCAGCATTAGAGCTCAATCCCTCTAACCCACAAGCTAAATGGAATAAGGCACTATCGCTACTTAGGCTAGGTAATTTTGAAGAGGGCTGGGAGCTATACGAAGCTCGCTGGAAAGTACTTGGCATGCGAGAGCATAAGCGACACTTCAATGTACCGCTATGGCTAGGAAAAGAATCACTTAAAGATAAAACAATCTTGATCCACGCCGAACAGGGCTATGGTGACACGATTCAATTTAGCCGCTACATCCCCCTTCTAGAGTCCATGGGGGCAAAAGTCATTCTTGAGGTACCAAAGCCCTTAGCTCAATTGATGCGCAACTCTAGAAAGTCAATTAAGGTTATTGAGCGGGATTCAATGGGCTCATATAACATCGAAGGTCCGCTTGATTTCCAATGCCCCATCATGAGCCTAGCCCTAGCTTTTCGCAGCACGCTCGATACGATTCCCAATAAAACCCCTTATCTTTTTGCGGAAGAGCAGAAAAGAGTTTCATGGCGAGAAAAACTTCAAGCCATAACTAAAGATAGTAGTCTGCAAAATATTCCATTGCGCGTTGGAATTAGCTGGAGCGGGTCCGGGCACTATGCAGGAAAAAAAAATATCAAGCGAGATGTCTCAGCAAAAAATATTGCAGATTTAATCAACCACTTTGATGGGAAAAAGATTGAGTTCCACTCTCTTCAAATTGAAAAAGAGAAAAGTCAAGAAATTCATTCTCTAGTAAAAAGTGGTTTTTATAGCCACGCAGATCAACTTAAAGACTTTAGTGACACGGCAGCCTTAATGGCGGAAATGGATCTGGTTATCTCGATCGATACTTCCACTGCCCACTTAGCGGGTGCTTTAAATATGCTCACCCTATTATTAGTGCCCGATCCGCCGGATTTTATGGCGCTCATAGATATCACACAGAGCCCCTGGTACCCAAACACAACTCTCTTACGCCAGAATAAACACCATTGTTGGGAAGCGCCCATCGGCGCAGCGACTGCTCTCATTCAGGAATTCAGTAATACTAAATTACCATCAAATTCATGAATCATTTAATACCTCAACTTGGGCGTTCAGCCATGATGCATCTGCAGAATGGGAATCTTTCAGCCGCAGAGAAATCGCTCCTCAAAATATTGACAATTGATCAAAACGAAATCAATGCTCTAAGGCTTTACGGTTTTGTTTTGACTCAAAAAAATGATTTTACCGGCGCCATTAATACGTTTCAAAAGATACTACGATTGAATGCGAATGATCCTGAGCCACTTTTTAACTTAGGTAAGGCATATTTCGATATTGGAGACTTTAAAAAGTCTATACAGTCCTATAAAAATTTTTTAACTATGACTGGTGATCATGTAGAAGTCTTAAGTGATATCGGCGTGGCCTATCAAAACTTAGAAGACCATCATGAGGCTATTGCATACTTTGATAGGGCGATTTCAATTAGCACTAACTCTTCAGCTGCGTATAGTAATAAAGCCATTTCACTTGCCTCACTAAACTTATTAGACGAGGCTCTAAATGCAATCGAAGAAGCAATTAGGCTAAGCCCAATAGAAGCAGAGCATTGGAATAATAAGACTGATATTTATCTTAAACTCCAAAAATATACGGATGCCCTACTTTCCGCCCGCAGATCTATCGAATTAAATCCCAAACTTGTTGAGGCTTATGTAAATCTTGGAAATGCCTTATTTTTTTTAAAGCAACATAAAGAAGCAGAAGAAATTTACCGTAAGACTACTAAATTAGAGCCCAATAATTCTCAAAACTGGATACATCTAGGGGGAACTCTCCTAGAGATGAAATGCTACAAAGATGCTCTTGACAGCTATAACCAGGCCAGTTTACTGAAGCGTGACCATGAATACCTGGCTGGTAATCGGCTTCACATTTTATCGCTGCTCGGTCAGTGGGACTCAACCTATGACGATCTTTTGGCACTTTGTAAATCTGGTTTGCCAAAACTTTCTGCTCCATTTCCCTTGCTCTCAAAGATTGACGATCCAGAACTTCATAGACTCACTGCTGTTACATATTCAAATGACAAATATCCTGAAAATTTTTCTCTTGGAGAAATTCCCAAAATCCATACTGAAAAAATTCGAATTGGCTACTTTTCTCCAGACTTTAAAAATCATCCAGTTTCACAATTGAGCGTTGGACTTTTCGAGCAACATGATCGTGCAAAGTTTGAGATTTATGCTTTTTCCTTGACGGCTTCATCTGAGGATGAAATTACCCATCGCCTACGATCTTCATTTGATCATTTCATTATGGTTGATGAAATGAGTGATATTGAAATTGCCAAACTATCTAGAGAACTCAGAATCTCAATTGCAATTGATCTTGGCGGATATACCCAAAACGCCCGCACAGGCATCTTTAGCCTACGTGCAGCCCCTGTACAAGTTAACTACTTGGGTTTCCCAGGAACTATGGGCTCAAGTTATTTTGATTATCTGATTAGCGATTTAACAATAATTCCCAAAGAATTGCGCAGTTACTATGTTGAAAAAATTGCATACATACCAAGCTACCAAGTTAATGATAGAAACAAGGTTATTTCAAGCTACAAATTTAGTAAGCAAGAATTAGGATTGCCGGATAACTCCTTTGTTTTTTGTGCATTTAATAATGCCTATAAATTAAATCCAGAACTACTTAACTCATGGTCAACTATACTGAAGCAAGTTAGCAATTCAGTACTTTTTCTATCCCGCGAAAACCATGCATTCGCGCAAAACTTATTGGATGAATTTTTATTCCGCGGAATCAAATCAAATAGAATCATTTTTGCTGATCGCACTACTTTATTAGAGGATCATCTAGCTAGGTATAGAGTTTGTGATTTATTTTTGGACGCATTTCCATATAACGCTCACACCACTGGTAGCGATGCACTTTGGGCTGGGTTACCTATCGTCACACTTATTGGGAATAGTTTTGCGAGCAGAGTTGCAGCCAGCCTTCTTACCAACATAGGACTCCCAGAATTAATTACTAATTCATATTCAGAGTATGAGTCTCTAGCCATTAATTTTGGTAGAAACCCTGATTATCTTCATTCAATTAGAGTGAGGTTACAAAATAACAGGCTAATCGCCCCTCTCTTTGATACTCAGTCCTTCACTCGTAATATTGAAGCCATCTATCTTCAAATGTACGAGCGTTATCAAAGTGATCTTTCCCCGACGGATATTAGCTTTCGGTAATCCTTCTTTAGAAGTAAAAAACCCACTGCATTTCAGCAGTGGGTTCATTTAATGCCAAACTAAATCTCAACTAGCTTACGCTAGCATTGAATTAGAAAGTATGACGCATACCAACAGTGTACTGGTTACCACTTGAACCAGAGCCAGCTACAGCTGCACTAGATGACGTTGATTGAGCTTGACCATAAATCGCATACAAGTTAGTACGCTTGCTCAAGTAGTAGTTGCTACCTAACTGATAAGCAAAGAAGCTTACAGAAGCTGGCAAACCAGAGGTTTGTGTAGTTGCAGCGCCGGTGTACTTGCCGTTACCAACAGATGCCCAAGCCTCAATAGTAGGAGTGATGTAGCTACGTACGCCAATCTGTTGAGCTGTACGGTTAGACTGCTGTCCTGCAGCATAAGTTGTCAGATAAGCCGTGTCATTTTGAACCTTACGACCAACCCACTGAGCATACGCCTTCAGGATACCAAAGTCATAAGTTGCACCAACATAAGTTTGCTTGTCAGAAGTTTGGTTAGGCTGGAACAATGCAACAGCTGTGTTAGCCTGGCCGCCTGTATTACCGGTTCCAACGTTAGTGTTTACTGCTGAAGAGAGCACATTGTTTGTATACGCAGTCTTAAATGACTGATAAGCAACAGTAGCATATAGTTTTTGCCATGTGTAATCAGCACTCAAACCCCAACCATTCCAGTTAACATTACCACCAGCAGTACTAACTCCATTAATTAATGTTGAGTTGGAGTTATTCATTGCATACATGCCTGAAACACTAAAGCCGGCAAACTTGTCAGACGAAGCTGTCAAAGCATTAGAAGCACGGTTTGTAAAGCCATAGTTGTAGCTACCTTGACCCATACCACCTGCTGAGTCAGTACCAGAAATGCTTGAACCTTGATAAATGACGTTACCAATCACATTTGCATATTGTGACGGATCAGTAGCTGCACCAGCATTAAAGATTGGAGTGTATTGACGTCCAAAAGCAAATTGACCGATACCATTCTTTTTCAAACCAGCGAATGATTGACGGTTATCCAATGTTGAACCACCATTGTTGTCATTGAACTGAGCAGCATCTTTAGGAAGTGAAGTTCCGCCGATGTTCGGGCTTTGTGGGGTTAAACCCATCTCAACAGTGAAGAATGCAGAAGCACCGCCGCCTAAATCTTCAGTGCCTTTAAAGCCTAAACGTGAAGTTTGCTCTTGGCTTTGACCAAAAGAGCTTGTTGTTGTCTTAGTTACTAAGCCAGCTGATGTAACAGCCTTTGCGTTAGAACCAACATAACCCATATCCAATAAACCATAAACGGTTACGCTGGATTGAGCTTGAGCTGCGCCAGCAATAGCTGACAAAGCTGCAACTGCGAATAGCGATTTTTTCATTCTTTAAATCTCCATAAATTGAAAGTAATGCCCGATAAAACTGGGACCAATGAATTTTGCTTCTTTTGCCCCAATAGACTGAGGGTAAGGGTATTTAGGAGCTCTTTTTGCTTGTCAAAAGGTAGTTTTTTGGCTTTCTTCGTTGTATCAGGGCAACAAGGCCTTTGATTTCTGTCTTTTATGCCCTCTAGATGACAAAATTGTCATATGGCAAGTCGCGAATTCTTAAAAATCCTCAGTTCAGCCCGATTGGGTGACGTTTTAGCGCAACAAAAACTAGCCTCTGCATATCTGACTGGGGACTTTAAAACTCCCATTCAACCTTCTAATGCCTTGATTTGGCTGGAGAAATCCTATATTTCCATTCAGAATCAATCACTTGAAAGCCAAAGCTCCAACAATCATCAAGTTCTGCAGACTTTATCAAGTGTTGCTAGCGTTCCCCTGGCTTCAACTTTTAATTCACCCGCCTTTGGCTTTGGCTGGGACTCCTTTTGGCAATTAGCCACGGCTGACATAGCTTCAGAATCGCAAACTGCAGCTAAATGGCAACTGATTCACTTATTGATTGACCCACTTCATGAAGAAACACAATCACTACTAGTTGAGTGGTTAAAAAAAAGAAATTTTTCAACACCAATATCTCAATTAGCAAATCTTGATTTCGCTGGTTTACAAAAAAACGCCAAGCAATACCTGTATGAGCTTGCCGAATCTGAATCTGCATTCACAACTCAAGCAAAAGAATTGCTCATCAAGCTTCAACCAAAGAATGAGGCCCTCTCTTCACTTTGGAATGCGTGGACAAATGGCCAAAATGAAGATGCACTCATTCAGGCGGCCGAACTTGGGCTGACAGCGGCCAAACTTACATACGGCTTACGATTGGCGCAATTAGACGGCGACCTGGCTTCTGATAAAGAGGTTCACAACAAATCCAATGCCTCTCTTAAAAAGGCAGTCCATTGGTTAGAGCTTGCTGCTAAGGATGGTGATCGTGATGCCTGGTATGCACTTGGTGAGATTTATCGCCGTCCACAATTTTCTGGATACAACGCTAATGAAAGTGATCGTTGCTTTGATCGCGCTGCTGATCTTGGTCATGCACAGGCGCAATTGCGCAAAGGAGCCAACCTTTGGCGTAAGCGTGAAAAGATTGAAGAGAAGGTGCGTGGCCTACAGGCTTCCTATTGGGTATGGCAAGCCAATCAACAAGGAGTACCCGAAGCCCAAGAACTACTGTGCAAGATTTTAGAAAGTTACCCTAATCCCAAAAAGAATGAATGGCACGAACTAGCACTATGCGCAGAACAAGCCTTAAATCATCATGCAGAGCATAAGCTTGATTTGGATTGGGTATTACTATGCCATCGACTCATCATTGCAAATCAATTCGACTTCAGCAAAGCAGAACTGTTACTAAGTGAAGTGGGCCAATTACAGCATGAGCATTGTGTAGTGGTGGATATTCGCTGGGAACTCCCCAAGATGTTGCCCAGACTGATTCAGATTGAAACCATTCAACAGCGCCGTGCATTACTTGCTGCCGGAAAAGCATTTGTAGGAGCAGAGCAGGATATTGAAGGGAATTTACGTCAAAGACGCTATCGCTTTGATAAGGTAACGGCCTGGCTAATGGAAACCTTTAAAACTCAAGCAGGCGCAGAGGTAGATTGAGCTTCATCTTCAGATGGCTTAGGCATATAGAAGCGCGCAACCAAAAGACCCAGCTCATATAACAAAGTCATTGGCACAGCCAATAGGAGTTGTGACAACACATCCGGTGGCGTCACAATCGCAGAAATCACAAAGGCTCCCACAATCACATAAGGGCGAATTTCCTTTAGCTTAGCCAATGGCACCATGCCCATGCGGACCAACACCACAACGACCACTGGCACCTCGAAGGTAATACCAAAAGCCAAGAAGGTTGTCATTGCAAAGCTCAGGTAGTTATCAATGTCAGTCGACATCTCGGCACCCAGTGGCGCGTTATAACTCGCCATAAACTTAAACACTGTGGGGAACACCAAGAAGTAAGCGAAGGCCATACCGATAATGAAGAGGCTATAGCTACTCACTACCAAAGGCAAAATGAGTTTGCGCTCATGCATATACAAGCCGGGGGCGATAAATGCCCACAATTGATACATCACCACTGGCAATGCAACGATGAAGGCAACCAGCATGGTGACTTTCATGGGCACGAAGAATGAGCCAGTAACATCCGTCACAATCATCTTGCCACCTACAGGCAAAGCTTGCAATAAAGGTTGTGCAAAGAGATGGAAGATATCTGGTGCCCAATAAACCAAGCCAACAAAGACAATAATAATTGCTAGTCCAGCTTTAATAACGCGGTCACGCAATTCAAATAAGTGAGAGAGGAATGACTCCTGTAGTCCCTCGTTGGAATCTGACGAGCTTGAATCTGAATTTGAATTATTTTGCGTCATGAGAAAACTGTCTTAGCTCTTTTGTTTTGCTTAATTACTGCTTGAGCTGTGGTGAAAGCGCTTCATTCTGGCCGCGCCAGATTGCACACGAGTTCTAATGCCTGCGGAACGCTTAAACCAAACCGGTCTTGCAGCGCGCCTTACGCCCCAACTATTACGGCCTTGACGCTTAGATTTGCGCAGCACTTCTTTTTCATCTAGAAACGGTTTCGTGAAATTATTATCGAAAATATCTGCTTGGTCACTCAAGTTGGCGCTGGCCTCTTGCACAGTAGAGTGAATACTGTTTTCCACCTCTTTTAGGACCGAGGCACTTTCTTCACGGAGCTGCTTGAATTCTTCAATCTCCATTTGGCGATTGACTTCAGACTTCACGTCAGCCATGTAGCGCTGCGCCCGGCCAAATAAATTGCCAGCCATACGCGCTACTTTAGGCAAACGCTCTGGACCCACTACTATCAGAGCGACTACTGCAATCAGTGCAAGTTTTGAAACTCCGAGATCAATCATGCGAGCTTAATCATTACCAATGCATTTCGCATCAGTCTCTTACTTGACGTCTTTAGCGTGGACATCAACCGTTTTTTCAGCGCTTGCTGAACTTTGTGGAATTTGCTCGTTGCTTGGATCTTTTGATTCTTCAGATGTCTTCATGCCATCTTTAAAACCTTTTACAGCGCCACCTAGATCTTGACCGATATTGCGCAATTTCTTGGTACCAAATACCAACATCACGATAACCAAAACAATTAACCAATGCCAAATGCTGAATGAACCCATGCTTAATCTCCTAGGATGATTTTTTCCAAGGCCGCGGACCGCCCATCACATGCAAATGCAAGTGATAAACCTCCTGCCCTCCATCTGCCCCATTGTTCACCATTAAACGAAAGCCACCATCTTTTCCAGGACGGCAGCCTTGCTCTTTGGCAAGACGTGGCGCTAATTCCATCATTCTACCCAGCATTGGCACATCTATGTCTTCGGCTGACTCCAGCATAGGAATATGCTTTTTAGGAATCATCAGAAAATGAATCGGCGCTGCTGGGTTGATATCTTTAAATGCATAAATCTCTTCGTCCTCATACACCTTCTGGGACGGGATTAATCCTTGAGAAATCTTACAAAACAAGCAATTTGGATCGTGGCTCATTCTTTATCAGCGGCCTTTCTGGCAGCCTTTTCTTCGATGCCAGAGGTTCCCAGCCTGCGATCAAGCTCAGTGATCACATCTTCTGGACGTAGATTGAACTGAGATAAGGCAATTAAGCAGTGGAACCAAAGATCAGCCACCTCACCGACCAAAAGCTTTTGTTGCTCTGGGGCTAGGTTCGATTGGCGGGAATCCTTGGCCGCCATCACGGTCTCGGTGGCTTCTTCCCCAATTTTTTTCAAGATTCCATCATCGCCCTTGGAAAATAACAAGGCAGTATAGGAGGTCTTAGGGTCTGATTGGCCGGATTTAAATGCTTCACGGCGCTGATCAACTACATCAGCCAAATGGGCTAATGCGGAGTCTAAGTTAGGCTTGGCAGGTGTATTACTAGTCATAAAGTGATTTTATGTCTTTATTGGCTTTACTTCTTTTTTACTGCCTGCCTAGATCTTTTTAGGCTTAGATTCATCCACCCAAGTCGCGCTGCTTGAGTCCCATTGTTGGAAAAAACAACTGTGCTCACCTGTGTGGCAGGCAATACCATCTTTTTGCTCTACCAATAGCAAAATCGTGTCGCCGTCACAATCCAAGCGAATTTCCTTCACTTTTTGCGTGTGGCCAGATTCTTCACCCTTATGCCAAAGCTTTTGTCGCGAGCGAGTCCAATAAACAGCCTCGCCTAAGCGTAGGGTTGCGAGCAAGGCATCCCGATTCATCCAGGCCATCATCAAAATATCTTTACTACCGACCTCTTGGGCAATTACTGGAACAAGGCCTTGTTCATTCCAGGCAACGGCATCTAGCCAAGGGCCGGCCTGTAACGAGTCAATTGGTGTAAATGTGGTCTGAGGTTTGCTCATATCTGAACTTTACAGCGATTATTCTTGGCTGGCACTTTAAATACGGACGGGAATGCCTTGGGCTGCCATATATTCTTTTGCCTGCCCAACAGTGTATTCACCATAGTGAAAAATACTGGCAGCCAAAACAGCATCAGCATGGCCTTTGGTAATGCCGTCAACTAAATGCTGTAAATTGCCAACGCCGCCCGATGCAATCACGGGCACGCTCACCGCATCACTTACAGCAGCGGTCAATGCCAAGTCAAAGCCATCTTTACTGCCATCGCGATTCATGCTGGTGAGTAAAATTTCGCCGGCCCCACGCTTGGCAACTTCAATGGCCCAATCGACTACATCCATACCGGTCGCCGTTCTGCCGCCATGAGTAAATACTTCCCACTTACCTGAGAAAGTTTGTTTTGCATCAATCGCAACAACGATGCACTGAGATCCATAGTAAGCAGCAGCATCGGAAACCAAATCTGGATTGGCCACTGCGGAGGAATTCATACTCACTTTGTCTGCACCAGCATTGAGCAGTCGGCGCACATCAGCCACTGCGCGTACACCGCCACCAACCGTCAACGGAATAAATACTTGCGAGGCAACATCTTCAATAATGTGCAGGATCAAATCGCGCCCATCTGAGGTCGCAGTGATGTCCAGGAAGGTAAGCTCGTCAGCGCCTTGAGTGTCGTAGCGACGCGCAATCTCCACCGGATCACCTGCATCGCGCAACCCAACAAAGTTCACACCCTTAACAACACGGCCTGCTGTGACATCGAGACAAGGAATAATTCGTTTAGTGAGCACTAATGAGCACGCTAGATAATTTTTTTGACATACTTGAGTGTTAACTCGTCTGCATATTTTTGTGCTGTAGCCAGATCAAGATCGCCAGAGTAAATCGAACGACCAGCAATCACGCCCATGATGCCCTCTTCCTCTACTGCACACAAAGACTCAATGTCTTTGTTATTCGACAAACCACCACTGGCAATAATCGGAATGCGAACGGCTTGAGCTAACTTCACTGTGGCATCAATGTTCACACCCTTCAGCATGCCATCGCGCCCAATGTCAGTATAGATAATGGCTTCAACACCATAGTCTTCAAATTTCTTAGCAAGATCAATGACTTCATGTCCCGTAATCTTGCTCCAGCCATCCGTCGCCACTTTGCCATCACGAGCATCTAAACCCACCATGATGTGTCCAGGAAATGCAGTGCACGCATCTTGAACAAAGCCCGGACTCTTCACCGCTGCAGTGCCAATGATCACGGTGCTAATACCATCATCTAGCAAACGTTCAATGGTTTCTAAATCACGTATGCCACCACCCAACTGCACAGGGATCTCATCTCCAACTGCTTTCAGAATGGATTTAATGGCGGACTCGTTTTTAAGCTTGCCGGCGAATGCGCCATTCAGGTCGACTAAATGCAAGCGACGTGCGCCCTTACTAATCCAGTGGCTTGCCATGGCACCAGGGTCTTCAGAAAAAACCGTGGCTTTGTCCATATCACCTTGTTCGAGTCGAACGCAGTGGCCGTCTTTAAGATCAATCGCAGGAATCAGCAGCATAGCAAAGGGTTAGAAAAGTATTAGGGTTGCCAAGAAACAAAATTTTGATAAAGCTTTAATCCGTATTCTGCACTTTTTTCCGGATGGAATTGGGTTGCAAAAATATTATCTCGCGCCACGGCAGAAGTAAACCAGTTGCCATATTCAGTGGAACCAGCAATGTCCTCATTGCGTTGCGGTACAACATAGTAACTGTGGACAAAATAGAAACTGCTTAAATCAGGAATGCCAGCCCAAAGTGGGTGCTTAGCATCTTGGCGAACTTGATTCCAGCCCATATGCGGGACTTTATAAGCAGAGCCATCCGGCTGTTTTTTTCCAACTAACTCAAAGCGACGAACTTCCCCGGGAATCAAGCCTAAACATTCAGTCCAGTTACTGCTTTCGCTAGCCCTTACCTCGGCACTACGATCACAGAGCATTTGCTCACCCACGCAAACCCCTAAAAGCGGTTTGTTTTTGGCTGCTTCTAAAAGCGCCTCAAGCAAACCAGACTCTTCTAAGTGCTTCATGCAATCTGGCATTGCGCCTTGTCCGGGCAAAACGACACGATCAGCAGTAGCAATTTCTTCAGGCTGATGCGCGATCAGAATATTGTCATCAGGCGCCACATGATGAAAAGCTTGATATACGGAACGGAGATTCCCCATTCCGTAATCAACGATGGCAATGGTTTGCGCCAACTTTTAACCTATCTCTATTGTTTTCTACTGGGCAACTAGAAGGGTTCTAGATTACAGGCTGCCTTTAGTTGAGGGAACAACACCAGAAGCGCGTGGATCTAAAGTCAAAGCCATGCGCAAGGCACGACCAAAGGCTTTAAATACAGTCTCAATCTGATGATGGGCATTAATGCCACGCAAATTGTCGATGTGCAAAGTCACTCCAGCATGGTTCACAAAACCGCGGAAGAACTCAATACTGAGATCAACGTCAAAATCACCCACCCGCGCCCGAGTGAACGGTACATTAAATTCCAAACCAGGTCGGCCAGAAAAGTCGATTACAACCCGTGACAAAGTTTCATCCAGGGGGACATAGGAGTGACCATAGCGGGTAATACCAGCTTTGTCACCTACCGCCTTAGCAAAGGCCTGCCCCAAGGTAATGCCTACATCCTCAACGGTATGGTGGTCATCAATATGGGTATCGCCGTTAGCGATGACTTTTAAGTCGATCATGCCGTGACGTGCGATCTGGTCGAGCATATGGTCGAGAAAAGGAACGCCAGTGGCTAATTCAGCCTTACCAGTGCCATCTAAATTGATAGCAATTTGAATTTTGGTTTCCGAAGTGTTTCGGGTAACGTCGGCTTGCCGCATGCTTCGTTGCGCCGCGAGGCGAAGTGTTGATTGAAGCCTCATAATATCATTGCTAGTACAAATGTAAGTGCTGGATTTAATTCATTTTCCTGCTGTTTTTTGACTTGAGTACCCCCATGAGCCGCTTTTGGAGCCCCGTTGTAAAGAACCTAACCCCCTATGTTCCTGGGGAGCAACCGCAAATGCAGCGGCTGGTAAAGCTCAACACCAATGAAAGCCCCTATGGGCCATCGCCTAAGGCGCTTGCGGCAATTAGTCAGCAAATTACTGATGACCTGCGTCTATATCCAGACCCAGAAGGCGTCGCCCTCAAGAAAGCTATTGCGAATTTACATGGTCTAAACCCAAATCAAGTATTTTTGGGAAATGGTTCGGATGAAGTCTTGGCCCATGTGTTCCTGGGCTTACTCAAGCAAAAAGATGCCGTCTTATTTCCGGACATTACCTATAGCTTCTACCCAGTCTATTGCAAGCTTTTCGGGATTGAATACAAAACCATCCCTTTAGGGTCAGAATTTGAGATTGAAACTGGTAACTATCAATCGCCTAATGGTGGGGTTATTTTTCCCAACCCCAATGCGCCTACTGGCAGAGCTATCCCTAGAAAAGATATTGAAGCGCTGTTAGCCAAAAATA
>Ga0364874_10389_pt1 | contig 24599 bp, 17 predicted proteins | sample ExccelAu500001D4_2_FD_206922 | JGI IMG/M metagenome (GOLD analysis project Ga0364874, IMG submission 206922) | Enriched cells from Trout Bog Lake Hypolimnion, Wisconsin, USA - BchlTB.Aug07.5000.01.D4 | ecosystem: Environmental > Aquatic > Freshwater > Lake > Hypolimnion/Profundal zone | place... | reverse complement strand
GGAAGAAATTTTTGGAAAACTGCAAAAGACCAAACAGGGCAATCACCAGACATTTAAACCAGGACAGGGGGATGAGATCAATCCGGAAACAAGACCCTTTCAGTTTGGGGATATGCTGGAACATATTGATTTTACAGAGAGCATCCGCAATGCACAAATTAATCATGGGGTAGAAAGCTTTTCCATGCAGGAAGATGATTTGCAAATCAGGGAAACTGATTTTAAGACACAGACTTCCACTGTTTTGATGATTGATATTTCGCATTCCATGATATTATACGGGGAAGACCGTATTACGCCTGCCAAAAAAGTGGCAATGGCCCTTAGTGAACTGATTACCACCAAGTATCCCAAAGACACACTGGATATAGTGGTTTTTGGTAATGATGCCTGGACTATTGAAGTAAAGGAACTGCCTTATTTACAGGTAGGGCCTTACCATACCAATACGGTGGCTGGGTTGGAGCTTGCAATGGACTTATTAAGAAAACGGAAAAATCCGAATAAGCAGATTTTTATGATTACGGATGGTAAACCCACCTGCCTGAAAATAGGGGGAAGATATTATAAAAACAGTTTCGGGCTGGACCGTAAAGTGGTGAACCGATGCATTAATTTAGCCGCACAATGCAAGAAACTGAAAATTCCGGTGACAACTTTTATGATTGCATCCGACCCATACCTGCAGAATTTTGTGCAGGAGTTTACAGAAACCAATCATGGAAAAGCTTTTTTTGCCAGCCTGGATACATTGGGCAGCTTTATATTTAAAGATTTTGAAAGTGGAAAGCGTAAAACAGTATATTAAAAAAAGATACAAAAATAATACATGGATATTCTGAAGATCAAAACACTGGGGCAGTTAAAAGCAAATGGATATACGCCTAAATCTATTAAGGATGAGGTTAGGCTAAACCTGATTAAAAAAATACGTGCAAAGGAAAACCCCTTTACCGGAATTATCGGATATGAAGACACCGTAATACCCGATACAGAAAGGGCCTTATTATCACGCCATAATATTTTATTTCTGGGTTTACGCGGACAAGCCAAAACAAGAATGGCCAGGCAGATGGTTGATTTACTGGATGAATATATTCCCATTGTTTCGGGAAGTGAAGTAAATGATGATCCACTTGCACCCATGAGTAAACATGCAAAGGATATAATAGCAGAATATGCAGAGGATACACCCATACAATGGGTACACCGGAGAGACCGGTACGGGGAAAAATTAGCTACTCCAGATGTTAGTGTGGCAGACCTGATCGGGGATATTGACCCCATTAAAGCAGCTAACCTTAAATTAAGTTTTGCAGACGAGAAAGTGATTCATTATGGCATAATACCCCGTAGTAACAGGGGCATTTTTGTGATCAATGAATTGCCGGACCTGCAGGCCAGGATACAGGTTTCTTTATTTAATATTTTACAGGAAGGCGATATTCAGATACGTGGATTCCGCTTAAGAATGCCCCTGGATATTTTATTTGTTTTTACTGCTAATCCGGAAGATTATACCAACCGTGGCAGTATTGTAACCCCCTTAAAAGACAGGATTGAAAGTCAGATTTTAACCCATTATCCCCGGACTATTGAAACCTCACTGGCCATTACTGCTCAGGAAGCCAATTTACCGGAGGAACAAGAGGAAAAGATTGATGTAAGTGACCTGGTGAAAAGGCTGATAGAACAAATTGCTTTTGAAGCCCGAAACAATGAATATGTAGACAAGAAAAGCGGTGTGAGTGCAAGGCTTACCATTGCTGCGCTGGAAAATGCAGTAAGCAGTGCAGAACGCAGGCTGATTATTCATGGAGAAGCCCATACGCAGGTATGGATCAGTGATCTTTCTGGCGTGATCCCCGCCATCACTGGTAAAATTGAACTGGTATATGAAGGCGAACAGGAAGGGCCATACCAGGTAGCCGTGAATTTGCTGGATAAATCTATCCGCACACAGTTTTTACAATATTTCCCTAATCCGGAACAGGCAAAGCGCAGAAAGGTAACGGGTAAAAAATCTGCAGATGAGAAAGCAGAGGAAAACCCTTATAAATCCATTATCCGCTGGTTTGATGCAGGAAATCATCTGGATTTGTTTACAGATATGACAGACGCAGATAAATTACTGAGTTTATATAAAGTAGACGGATTGCATTCCTTTGTAAAAAAACAATATCCTCAGGCAAAAAAGGAAGAAAATGCTTTACTGATGGAATTCGTATTACATGGGCTTTCTGCCTATTCGCTGATCAGTAAAAAAATAATTGACGGAAAGATTGAGTTTAAGGACCTGATTGGAAGTATGATGAGTTCCGGTGCGATGAATTTTACTGATGATGATTTAAGTGAAGATGATTTTAAATAATATTCACTTCTCTTTCCAGCAGGATACCGAATTTTTTATGAACTGATTGAATCATATCTTCACTCAGTTCATAAATTTCCTGTCCTGTAGCATTGCCATAATTCACCAGCACCAATGCCTGCAATGGGTTACAGCCAGCATCACCTTTGCGGTAGCCCTTCCAGCCACATTGTTCAATTAACCATCCGGCGGCAATTTTATAATTCATTTCATCTACTTTATATGCAGAAATATCCGGGTATTGTTCCCAGATTACATGCCAGCGGAATTTGGATACCACCGGATTTTTAAAGAAGCTGCCGGCATTGCCTATTTTAGCAGGATCCGGTAATTTTGCTGAGCGGATATTAATTATAGCCTGTGAAATAGCCTGAATACTGAGGTCTTTTACCTGCATTTTTTCAAGTTCCTTTTCAATGGCCCCGTAACTTATATTAAATTGAGGTATTTTCCTTAGTTTATAGGTTACGGAAGCAATAATAAACTGGTTTTTATACTTTCCTTTAAATACACTTTCGCGGTAACCAAATGCACATTCTTCTTTTGAAAAATGATATAGTTTCTTTTCATGGATATGAAAAGCTTCGAGTTCATGAAAAACATCTTTAATTTCTACCCCATAAGCACCGATATTCTGCATGGGTGAAGCACCCACATTACCCGGAATCAGGCTAAGGTTTTCTAGGCCTGCATAATTTGCTTCCAGGCAATGCTCTACAAACCCATGCCAGTTTTCACCGGCTGCGGCTTTTACATAATAAAAATCTGCATCTTCAGCCACCAGTTCAATACCTTTTAATTCATTTTTCAAAACCAGTCCGTCTATATCTTTTGTCAGTAAAACATTACTGCCACCCCCCAATACCAGCAATGTTGGATAGGTATTCAGCGGCGCATGGGAGAGGAGTTCAGACAGTTCATTCAAAGATGAAAATACTGCAAAAGCTTTGGCTGTTACATTGATGCCGAAGCTGTTATAAGGTTTCAGGGAAATGTTTTCCAGTATGTGCATCTACAAAATAACTAAATATGGCTGATACAAAACAGGATGAATGTACTAAACCGGATCCACGTCAGGTATAATAGATACACTTCTGTAATTTTTACCAGAATGGATGATTACCACCTGCTGTTCTATTTCTTTTTTACATTGCCGGATCTGGTTGTTATCCTTTGGCAATTTGATCATGATTTCCCAAATGTATTGGTTACGAACCCTGTCCACCACAGGCTGTGCAGGCCCGTTGAGGCATTTTGCGAAATTAGGTTTGAGTCCCTGCATCATAATATTGGCTGCTTCTTCGGCAATATGTTTTTCCTTATGTTTAAAAACCAGGATAATCAGCCTGTAAAAAGGAGGATACTGGTAGGCTTTTCGGGTATGCAGTTCAAATTCAAACAGTTTGGTGAAATCGTGTTCTTTTACAAACTGCAATACCGGATGATAGATATTACTTACCTGAATCATCACATTGCCTTTTTCGTGTTTACGTCCTGCGCGCCCGCTTACCTGTTCCATTAACTGGTAGGCCCGTTCATTGACCCTAAAGTCAGTAAAGTTGAGAATACCATCCGCATCAATAATCCCCACCAGGTTTACATGTTCAAAATCCAGCCCTTTTACCACCATTTGTGTTCCTACCAGGATATCAATGCGCTGCTGTTCAAACAGTTTAATCAGATTATCATGGTCGTTCTTCCCCTTTACGGTATCATAGTCCATTCTGGCAATCCGGGCATCCGGGAAATGCTCATATAATAATTCTTCTATTTTTTCTGTACCAAAATTTTTCTGGGTAAAGTGATGGCTTCCGCAAGCCGCACAGGTATTGATGACCGGGTAATTGCTGCCACAGTAATGACAGGTTAAGAGGTGTTTGGATTTATGATAAGTAAGGGTAACATCGCAATTTTTGCAATGCGGAATCCAACCACAAGTATTACAAATCATATAAGGAGAATAGCCCCTTCTGTTCTGGAATACAATAACCTGTTTTTTCTGGAGAAGGGTTTGACCGATAGCCTGAATCAACTGAGGGCTCAAGGCTACTTTCCCCTTCTGTTCTGTTATAATATTCCGAACATCAATTAATTGTATATCAGGCAGTTCAATATTACCATACCGTTCTTTTAATGTAACCAGTCCATATTTTTTAAGTGTACAGTTATAATAGGTTTCTACAGAAGGGGTAGCACTGCCCAGTAAGGTTTTAGCCTGAAATAAGGCTGCATAATAAATGGCTGCATCCCTTGCATGGTAACGTGGGGCTGGTTCCTGTTGTTTGTAGGAAGTATCATGTTCTTCATCTACAATTACCAGACCCAGGTTTTCGAAAGGCAGGAATAATGAAGACCGGGCACCCAGAATTGCTTTCAGTTCGCCGGTTTTTATTTTATTCCAGATTTCCACCCGTTCATTTGCATTGAATTTTGAATGGTATATACCAATATACCCTCCAAAATGTTTTTGAAGGCGGCGGATGGTTTGGGATGTCAGTGCAATTTCTGGAAGCATATACAATACCTGCTTACCCTGTTTGATAAAGCTTTCAATCAGTTTGATATATATTTCCGTTTTGCCGCTGGAAGTAACACCATGCAGCAGGCATACATTTTTCTCCAGGAAGCATTGTTCAATTTCCTGGTAGGCTGTTTGCTGGGCAGGAGAAAATACATAGTTTATCTGTACATCTTTAGGAAGAGAGGGAATCCTGTCAGCCGCTCTTTTCTCTGCAATCAGGATCTGTTTTTCAATCAGCCCTTTTAATTGTGCAGCACTGGCATTTGATTTTTTTAATAAAGCAGCCTGTGTAACTTCCCCTTCGGCCCTGATCAGGTGCAGGTAGGCAAGCAGCAGTTCCATTTGTTTGGGTGCTTTACCCCAATTATTTAATAGTTCTGATAGTTTTTCCTCGTTATTGTATTGTTTGTGCAGGATAATATAGGTTTCAGTTTTCTGTTTATATTTCTCTTTCAGTTCCTCCCATACATAACAGACTTTTTTATCAATCAGTTTTTTGATTACCGGGTATACATGGTTCACATCCAGCAATTGCTGTACTTCGCCCAGCCGCAGTTCTTTTTTTATCTCCAATGCTTCTGCCACCAGGTATTCCTCATCATTGAGACTGCTGAAATCAATCCCATATTCTTCATTGGTAAACCGATGCTGTTTATCCAGCTCACTCATCCAGCTCAGGGCTTCTGAAGCATCACCGTTGGTATACGTAAGCAACTGCATAAAAATATCCAGCATCTGTTCAAACTTACTGCCAGATGCTTCTTCCGGTTTAAATTGTATAAAACGATGTCCGATCATATTTGTAAACTAATAAAAATTATACTAATAAAGGATTATCAAATTACAGTCTCTGATAATCAACAAATTCAGGAAACTAAAGTTCAAAAAAAAGCCGTTCCAAAAGGAACGGCTTTTGAAAATTTATTTTAATAATTTATTGAGCGCTGTCCTTTACATAAGGTTTAGGAAATAATGGATTCTTTTTATATACAGAATCCATTTGCCCCACCATATTCAGGTATCCTTCGGCAGAACGCTTTTCTTCACTCATTGCTTCTGCAAAACGGCCATCCAGCGAATTATAATATTTAATCTGCTGCTGCAGATCCTTTCTTAAGGAGCTTTCCACTTTGGCAGCAAGTACAGAATCTTCAGCTCTGTAACAGGCATCCAAAAACATCATGGTCGTTCTGTTATGCGTATTATTACGGCTTACCATTCCATAAGGGAAATTATCCTGAGAAATTCCTTCATCTGCTTTTTCAAGGATCTTGCGTGCTTCTTCTTTTCTTCCTTTGGAAGCAAGGTTACCACCTAACTGTCCGTAAGCTTCACGAATAGTTTCCAGATGCCTGCGATTTTCTTCATCATAATAAACCCCTTTGATACCGGCATTGCCAAAACCAAATTTGTTCATCATTTTATCATACATCCAGTCGGTATTATATTCATCACCCTGAACCGGAACCAGGCGATAGCTTAATCCGTCTTTACGTAAATATTTACCGAAACCTATTTCACCAAACGGTGCAGTAAAATAAATTGGGCGGCTCCATTTACCGGCAGCAATCACATTCAGCACAGCAATATCATTCTTCATCAATGCGTTTTTGGCAATATCAAAACGCAACTCACTAACTACACTGTCTTTTGCATTTACTGTTCCGTTTTTCAGTACAACATCCTTATCAACCGGAACAGAGATTTTTTTAACCGGGAATGAATTTAAACCCTCACCCCTGGAATTATCCAGTTTATCCGGATCATCACTGCCCACATAATTTTTCATTAAATCATACAGGTCATAATAACGGTTTTCCGGAATATTTGGTTTGGGACTGTATACAATATAATCCCTTTTCCGGCCTTCAATCTGGTCTGGTGTATAGATCACATCTATTGCGTCACTTTCATTTACTTTATAACGCAGCTGGTTAATATACCAGTCAATTCCCAGCAGACTGTAATTAATTACCCTGATATCTTTACGGATTCCCTCTACTTCCTGGGCATACCATAAAGGATAAGTATCATTATCCCCAAATGTAAAAAGGATGGCATTGGGTGCACAACTTTCCAGATAATCCTTCGCCAAATCCCTGGAAAGAACTTTTTTACTGCGGTCATGGTCATCCCATTCCTGGTTAGCCATAATAACCGGTACAGCCAGTAAACAAACAGCTGTGGCTATTGCATTGGCAGATACCTGCGATAATTTTTTACTCAACCAGTCTGCAATCTGCATCACACCTAACCCAATCCAGATGGCATAGGCATAAAAACTACCCACATAGGCATAATCACGTTCACGTGGCTGGTTACCTGCCTGATTAAGGTATACAATAATGGCAATACCTGAATATAAGAATAACAGGAAGGTGGACATGGTATCATCCCCACGTTTCTTATAATGGTAAAACAAACCAATTAATCCTAAAATAAAAGGCAATCCAAACAATGAATTACGCGCTTTATTATTCTTCAGACTATCTGGTAGCTGGCTTTGGTCGCCATACATTAAACCATCAATAAAACTAATCCCGGTAATCCAGTTGCCATCCCTGTTATTGCCTAAGAACACACCCTGCAGGTCGTTCTGTTTCCCTATAAAGTTCCAGGCAAAATAACGGAAATACATAAAGTAAAACTGGTATTGTACCAGGAATCTGATATTTTCAAATTGAGTGGGGGCACGTTCATAAGTGCCATCCTTCATCTTATTTATTTCAAAGAACATGGCATAATAATCCGCATGATACTGGTCATTGCTCGCATCCCATACTCGGGGAAACACCATTTTATCATCCGCATTATACAGGTAATGCCCTTCCCTTCCGGCTTCTACATATTTTTTAGTGCCTTTCTGATACTTAATATCTCCCTGTTTGTAATCAACAGGCTGTGATGTAAACTTTTGTCCGTATAATAATGGGAAATCACCATACTGGTCACGCCCCAGGTATCCTACCAGACTAATTGGATTGTCTACATTGTACATATCCACCGCAGGATCAGCATTACTGCGGATCATTGTAGTTAAATAAGAACTGTACCCAATCAGTACAAACGTAAAACACCAGATACCTAACCTTAAATAAGCCCAGGATTTTTTAGCAGCAAAACGCAATCCTGCATAAATCAATAAGGCCAGCAAAACAAAGAAAAAGGTAAAGCCACTAAAGAATGGCAATCCCAGGTTATTTACAAAAATCCTGTCGAATGTACCTGCAAAACCGATAGAGTACTGAATTACCACAACCTGAACAAACCCCAGAATTACAATACCCAGTACAAAGAAAATGTAAATACCTCCATAATAGTCTTTCTTATCTTTTGATAAATATTCAATCAGGTAAAATATTCCAATAGCCACCAGTGTGCCAAAAATTATTAATCCGGAAACGGTGCTATCCATTGGAGCCCTGTCGGTAGCTTCCGCATTGGCAGCTATTAAAGCTGCAATAAAACCAAGTACACCACCGGCAATCACCAGGCGTAAAAACCAGGTACGGATGGCTTTATAATCAAAATGGTCTTTTTTTCTGAAATAATAAACCATTACAATGGCAGGAATATTCAGTAAACACAACAAATGCACCCCAATTGATAAGCCTATCAGGAAAAAGATAAACACCAGCCACCTGTCAGCTCCCGGTTCATCTGCATTATTATCCCATTTTAAAATGGCCCAGAAAACAATGGCACTGAAAAAGGAACTCATTGCATATACTTCACCTTCCACAGCACTGTACCAGAATGAATCTGAAAATGCATAAGCAAATGCACCAACAATACCGGCACCCATAATTCCAATAGTCTGTGCGGTGGTCATACTATCATTAACTCCCACTTTTGCTATCCTCCGTGCAAAATGTGTAGTGGTCCAGAATAAAAATAAAATGGTAAATCCACTCGCCAATGCACTCATCACATTTACAGCTTTGGCCGCAGTTAATGGATTATCCCCAAATAAAATAATGAAAAAACGGCCTAACATCACAAAGAGGGGTGCTCCGGGCGGATGTGGAATCTGGAGCTTAAAACAAGAGCTTACAAATTCACCGCAATCCCAGAAACTACCACCCGCTTCGGCAGTTAATATATACACTGCGCTAGCTAAAACCAGTACTACCCACCCAACCAGGTTGTTAATCTTTTTAAAGTTCATGATTTTTGTTTTATAAAGAGTGGGGCAAACATAACGAATTAACCCCTTTAATGTTTGATTTTAAAGAATGAATTTATTTTTTGGAAAGCCTGTTTTATATTTTTAACAGTTTTATAATCCTTAAATATTCTAATGGTTATCACCGGGACAATCACAACTCCATTCCCTGTCCAGGTCAATACAGGTTACTACGGTTACAGTTGATCCGCAGGGTGCAAATATCACTCTTAAATGATCATTCTGTACATTGCCTTCTACGGCAAATTTCTGATGACAGGCATCTCCGCCCAATTCGCTTTTGCGGTAATTGACAGTACCTGTTTCCAGTACCTGCCTGATTTCAGTCTCATTGATATGCCTGCATTCCATTCTGCACTTTGCATGCCTGGAATAATGAATATTCTGAGGATGGCGGTTTAACCCGCTTTCATCTGCAGTTGCTGTTTGCTGGTTGGATACCTGGTTTACGCTTGGCTGGCCGGGATGGCAGGCAAGCAACAATCCTGTAAACAGGAAGATAAACAATGGCTTCATGGCGGCAAGATAAGTAATTTTATATCTTTGTCCACTTATGCAAAAACAGCGGAGCGTAGCTTTTCATACTTTGGGGTGCAAATTAAATTTTTCCGAAACTTCCACCATCAGCAGAATGATGGAAGAGGAAGGTTTTGTAAAAAAATCATTTGATGAACTGGCGGATGTATATGTGATCAATACCTGTTCTGTTACAGATAATGCAGATAAGGAATGCAGGCAGATCGTAAGGCGGATTCAACGAAAAGCACCGGAAAGCTTTGTAGTAATAACCGGCTGCTATGCACAGCTTAAACCAAAGGAAATAGCTGAAATTCCCGGGGTTGACCTGGTATTGGGTGCTGCTGAAAAATTTAACCTGGGTGTACATATTGCAGAACTGGTGAAAGGGGATGCTACAAGGATCTGTAGCTGCGAAATTGAGGATGTATCCGGATTTACTGCTTCCTTTTCTTTGAACGACCGTACCCGTACTTTTTTAAAAGTGCAGGATGGATGCGATTATAACTGCAGTTTCTGTACGATCCCTTTGGCAAGGGGTAAAAGCAGGAGCGATAGTATTGCTAATGTGGTGGCTCATGCAACTGCCCTGGCTCAGAATGGTGTGAAGGAAATTGTACTGACAGGGGTTAACCTGGGCGACTTTGGAAAGGGACCCGATGGGGATAAAAAAAATGAAGAAGACTTTTTCGGACTTATTAAGCAATTAGACCAGGTTGCAGGAATTGAACGTTACAGGATCTCTTCAATAGAACCCAACCTGCTCACCAATGAAATAATCGAATTTGTAGCAGCGGGCAGCAAATTCATGCCGCATTTTCATATACCCTTACAAAGTGGTAGTAATACCATACTCGCTCTGATGCGCAGGCGTTATAAACGGGAATTATATGCCGAAAAAGTGGCCCTGATCAAAAACCTAATCCCGGATTGTGCTATCGGAGTGGATGTGATTGTAGGTTTCCCCGGCGAAACAGATGCAGCATTTAAGGAAACCTTCGATTTTTTGCATACCCTGGATATCAGTTACCTGCATGTATTTACTTATTCCGAAAGAGATGATACCCTGGCTGTTACCATGAAAGGAATTGTTCCCATGCAAAAAAGGCATGAACGTAATAAAATGTTACGGAACCTCTCCTATATGAAAAACCAGTATTTTACCACTCAACATGGCGGCCAAATCCGTCCTGTACTCTTTGAAGATGCACAGAAAAATGGAATGATGGAAGGATATACTGATAATTATATCCGGGTGCAGACACCCTACAGAAATGAATATGCCAATCAGATAATAGATTGGGCCCTCTAAAGCAAAAACCCGGATATACAAACTATCCGGGCTTTTGTACTAAAAAAATCTTTTAGCAATTTCTATTTGGAAAAGATATAATTAATGGCAGCATCCACCACCAGATCCTGTCCGTTCTTATAAGCAGCAGTTGTTTCCCTGGCATAAATATCCGGTGGTACTCCCACTCCTTCATATACAGATCCGTTCAGGTATTTAAACATAGTGGAAGATGTATAAGTAAATAAATACCCGGTACTGCCAAAAGTGGAAGTACCAATGGTAAATTGTCCTCCGTTAAAATAGACCTGTGGTGCTAATGGGCCATTGGCTCCCCAGGTTCGTGTACCGATAAATTTACCATTGGGCAATGTCTTGATAGCCATGGTGGTTAATTCTGCCATACTGGCTGAAAGATGATCCGCCAATGCTACAATCGGAACCTTAATATTGGCAGATCCTCCATACCACGGTTTTACAATCGCAGGTGCCCAGGGTGTATAATCCAGCCGTCCTGTTCCGTTCTTAGCTCGGGTATAACCAAAAGTAACCGGAGTTTTAATCATTTGTCCCACAACAAAATCAAGGTCAGCCACTTCTCCCCCGCCATTACCTCGCAGGTCAATTATTATTCCCCTGATATTAGCTGGTAAATTCTGTACCATATTAAAAAAATAATTAAATACAGGTGAGGTATTGGCACCTGCCTGAGATAGGGCAAAACTGCTGAAATAAAGATAAAGGATACTATTGTTGATCGTCCCGCTTACAGCTGTAAAAGGGGTTGCACTTCCTTCCATGGTAACCGTATCCGTTCCCATCACCAGGCTGGACGCATCAATGTAACTATAGGGAATTAAAGAATCAAGTACAGCAGATGGAAATGTACTGTCAGAAAAATAATTCGGATTCAGGAACTGCCTGCGGTAAGTAGACGGACTAAATGTATTCCCTGTCAATTCAAATGTCAGGTTATAATGAGAATCTATTAAACCAGCCGTCATTGCTGCAAAATAATTTTCAGCAGTAGATTCACTGGCACTGTCAAAAGTAGTCAGTTTTGCAAAAAGGGGTTTATAGGTAGTATACATTTTGTCCCAATTTGTGGAATCAACTCCCCAAAACACATAATTACTGTTCATCCCATTCCAGAAAGCTTCAAATAAATCCGGGTAACTTCCTCCCGTATAGTTTTGTGCAGCATTAACAACCGGCAAATCTTTACGGCAGGAACTGGTAGTCAGTATTGCCAGGAAAATTGTAATGAAAGTAAAAAAACAGAGGATTTTATTTCGGAAATTCAATTTCATAATCATTAAATTTTATAAATCAAAGTTGAATCAGATGGCCATTAATAATTAACATAGTGAAACACATTATCACCAGCTTTCAAACGGAACAAACAACCTATAGATATTCCCCAGGTGCTGTTATACCGGGGTATCTGGTTTAGCTGATAATTCTTCTGCTGGTCAGTTACTGAACTGGTAAACCTTCCTTCAATGAAAAACCGGTGCCCCGAAATGGTTTCATAGCTAATCCCTGCACCTGCTATCCAACCCAGTTCCAGCCTATTGTCCTTTACGGTACTGAACTGATAAGGTTCGCTGTAACTATATCCATAACTTCCCGTGTTTGTACTGAGTGTATTCGATGCAGAGGAGGAATCCACTGTATTCAGAACATTAGTTTCAACTCCTTTTAAATGATCACTCATCCAATAAGCAGCATATCCGCCCAGGTTAATAAACCCTTTGAGCTGTTCATCCCCAAAACTGAAATGAGCCAGTATTGGTAATTCCAGGTAGGAATTAGTATTTTTCTGATATATACCCTGAAAATAACCAGTTCGGGTAATCTGGTAATTTTTCTGTGTATAACTCAAACCGCTCTGCAGTGCAAACCAGTCATTATACTGATATAATAACGGCACACCAAATGAAAAACCTCCTTTCGGGTCGTAATTCGTAAAAGCCTGCGCCTGGTTACTGGTTACCAGGTAGTTTTTATTGCCACCAGCTTCAATGCCAAGATACAATTGCGCCCTTAGCTGCGTTGTACATAATAAAAACATTCCCAACGCCAAATATGCCATTCTGTTCCGCATCATAATATGATTACAATTTTATTGTATACAAATGTGCTGGTAAACATCCTGAATTTAGCAGTAACTTGTTTACCCTTAAAAAACCTTCTATTGCAATAATAAAAAACAAAAGACTGCAATCAATGGATTTATACTGATTCTTTCAAATAAAAAAACCATTTTATTCATCCTAAGATGTAAAAATGGTTAAAACCGTTGTTTGGGATTCCTGTTTTTTTTAAATAATTAACATTTACCTATTCTTTTTAACATTTGCAGGCATCCTATTCAAAATTTTCAATAACCATGGCACTGGCACCACCTCCTCCATTACAGATTCCGGCAGCTCCATATTTAGCCTGATTTTGTTTAAGTACCTGTATCAGTGTCACCAGTATACGGGCTCCGCTGCAACCCAGGGGATGGCCAATAGAAACAGCTCCACCGTTTACATTCACCTGTTTGGGATATAATTTCAATTTTTCACTGTTGGCAATACCCACCACACTAAAAGCTTCATTCAATTCCACAAATGCTATATCCTGCATCTTCAATCCTGCTTTTGCTACTGCTTTGGGTACCGCAATACTTGGAGTGGTGGTAAACCATTCCGGGGCCTGTTCCGCATCTGCATATCCCCTGATCAGGGCAAGTGGTTTCAAGCCTAAATCCTTTGCTTTTTCCAGGCTCATCAGTACCAGTGCAGCAGCACCGTCATTCATCGTACTGGCATTGGCTGCGGTTACAGTTCCCTCTTTAATAAATGCTGGTTTTAATTCAGGTATTTTTTCAAATTTTACGTTATAGGGTTCTTCATCTTTTGCAAAATAAGTGGTTCCCTTTTTGGTGGTAATGGGTACAGGTACTACTTCTGCATCAAATTTACCGGTTTCCCAGGCAGCCTGACTCCTTTTATAACTTTCTATCGCAAAAGCATCCTGTTCTTCCCTTGAAATTTCACAGGTTTTGGCACATAATTCTGCAAAATGACCCATAGCCGTATTATTATATACATCAGTCAGTCCATCTCTGGATAAGCCATCCGTCAGTTTACTGTCTCCATACTTATTCCCCCAACGCATATTACTTACATAAAAAGGTACATTGCTCATGCTTTCCATTCCTCCTGCTACCACAATTTCTGCATCCCCCAGTAAAATATCCTGTGCAGCCTGCATAACTGCTTTCATACCACTGGCACAAACCTTATTCACCGTTGTACAGGTTACCTGATGGGGTAAACCGGCATATTGTGCAGCCTGACGGGCAGGGGCCTGTCCTACATTGGCCTGTATCACATTTCCCATATAAACCGCTTCTACCTGTTCGGGTTTTAATCCTGCTTTCTCCACAGCAGCTTTAATAGCAACAGCCCCCAATTCTGTGGCGGATACATCCTTTAAAGCCCCACCAAAACTACCAATGGGCGTGCGTACAGCAGAAACTATACAGACAATTCTCTGATTCATATAACATGTTTAGACAACAAATATAATTGAAGCAGGCTAACAAATGTTAGGGTTGCCTGTCCAAATGTAAAAAAGCCCTGTGACCAGAAATCACAGGGCTTTTTATATAAAATTTAAAACTATTTATTGATTACAACAGACAGTTTTGTAAACTCTGCACCATTGAATATTTTAGCAATATTCACATTTTTTGAATTGTTCCAGTCTTCCACTAACGCTATCGGAACAATACGCCAGAAATTTTTAGATTTCAGGTCATCATAATCATTACTTCTAACAATCAACCCATTAATAGAAGCTCTTTTTTTAAAATCTATCTGTACAGATTTCGTTGCAGGGATTACATTTCCTTCTACAAATTTTGCTATTAACTCATTAGTCATGCCGCAAAATTAACAAATTTATGCCGTAATGTCCGATTTATTTAAAATGCCTGTATTTAAGAGCAACTTTTCAGGCTTCTTTTTTAACATATAGCCGAATCTGCACGTCCGCCATCCAAACTGCCAGTTCATTAATTTAACAAATATTCCATTAGTTATTCAAACAATTCCGGCTGGTTATTGTCATCCTTTGGCCTTGCTTCCCATTCCATAGTAACATTTTTACTGAAATCCATCAGTTTGGCACCAATGGCTTTCCATCCCATCACTTCCACCATTTTGGCAATTTTAAATTTGGCACTCCGCATCTGTGTACCTTTTCCGGTATGCACAGCCAGCACCGGTTCTTCATCTGTAGTTACACATTGCAGGGTATTTCCATCTCCTTCTTTAATAAAAAGATACTTGGTTTTTAAGGTAGTGGTTTCAATTTTAAACCGCTTCACATTAAACTGGCTTTTGACATTGTCTTTATATACAGCAGTCAGTATTTTTTCAGGCTTAAATTTACCAATCAGTAATACAGTATCCGCATCAAAACGCTGGTTCAGCTCTGTATCTGTTATTTCATAATTTCCATCTGCATAGACTATCAGAATCTTTTCATCCTCAAACATACCCAGGTATTTGCCCTTTTCATCGGTATTCAACCGTCCAAACTGGTCATCAAACCAAATCTTTCTTCCGGCCAGTGTACTCCTTCCGGCTTCTTTCAGTTTTACCGATTTAATTGGATATTTGGTTACTATATTACCAATACTGCTCCGGCCTTTAATTTCCAGTTCTTCAAAATAAAACTCCAGTTCTTTATTACGGGCAGTACAATTCGGACTCAATACAATTTTAACCACTTCTGCTTCCCCATTCGGATTAGCTGTAAAATAATGCACTTTACTTTTGTCACTTCCCTTGGTAAGGTCATATTCTTTATCCCTGGTAATTCCGGTTACATTAAAACGCTTGGCATAACTGGCCCCGGTTGCTGCATCCAGGTACATCATATTATACGTGGTTCGTTCATCATTCTTCCGGAATATGGCCACATATATAATGTCTTTTCCAATAAAATGTTTATCGCCCACTTTTACCACTTTCATCATACCCCGCTTGGTAAAGATGATAATATCATCAATATCAGAGCAGTCGAACAGGAATTCATCTTTTTTAAGGGATGTACCCACAAAACCTTCTTCCCGGTTCACATATAATTTGGTGTTGGCAATGGCAACCTGCTGTATTTTAATGGTATCAAATAACTTAATCTCCGTTTTCCTTTCCCTTCCTTTTCCATATTTTTTCAGTAAATGGTCAAAATAAGCAACTGCAAAATCGGTCAGGTGTTCCAGGTCGTACTGCACCTGTTTAATCTCTGCTTCTATACTTTTAATCTGTGCATTCAGTTCATCTATATCCAGCCGGTAAATACGGCGTACCGGTTTCTCAGTCAGCTTCAATACATCTTCCCTGGTCACATCCCGGTTCAGTAATTTCCTGAAAGGGACAAACGCCTTTTCAATCGCCACCAATACCTTATCCCAGGTATCATATTTCTTTTCCAGTTCCTTATAAATCTTTTCTTCAAAGAATATTTTTTCCAGAGAGGTATAATGCCATTTATCCCGCAGTTCCTGCAGTTTTATTTCCAGTTCTTTCTGCAGCAGTTCTTTGGTAAGATTGGTAGAAGTGGTCAGCAATTCAGAAGCCGTTACAAACTTAGGCCGCTGCTTTTCAATAATACAGGCATTGGGTGAAATGCTTACTTCACAATCAGTAAAAGCATACAATGCATCAATGGTAATATCCGGAGAAATTCCTGCCGCCAGTTCCACCTGCACTTCCACTTCCTTGGCAGTTACATCCACCACTTTTTTAATCTTGATCTTTCCTGCGTCATTGGCCTTCGTAATACTGTCGCACAACTGAGAAACGGTTACACCATAAGGCACATCCCGGATCGCCAGCATTTTCTTATCCAATTCTTCAATGCGGCAACGTACCCTTATTTTTCCCCCTCTTTTACCATCATTATAATTAGACACATCCACCATACCTGCTGTCTGAAAATCAGGGAATAATTCAAATTTCATTCCCCGCAGGTATTGTATGGATGCCTGACAGAGTTCCACAAAATTATGCGGGAGAATCTTGGTAGACAGTCCCACCGCAATCCCGTCTGCCCCCTGTGCCAGCAATAATGGAAACTTCATAGGCAAGGTTACCGGCTCATTTTTACGGCCATCATAACTCAGCTGCCAATTGGTGGTCTTTGCATTAAAAGCTACATCCAGTGCAAACTTTGATAAGCGTGCTTCTATATAACGCGGTGCAGCTGCATCATCACCAGTCCGCACATCACCCCAGTTTCCCTGTGTATCAATCAGCAAATCCTTTTGTCCCAGGTTCACCAAAGCTTCCCCAATACTGGCATCCCCATGCGGATGGTACTGCATGGATTGCCCGATGATATTCGCCACTTTATTATAACGCCCGTCATCCATTTCCTTCATGGAATGAAGGATACGTCTTTGCACCGGTTTTAAACCGTCTTCAATTGCCGGAACTGCACGTTCAAGAATTACATAAGAAGCATATTCCAGAAACCAGTTTTTATACTGCCCCTGAACGCCACTTTCATTACTCGTTACCTGAGATAAATCTTTTTTTTCTGCCATACCCAATCCACTTAAGGAAAATATTTTTAAATTGTTTTAAACTCCATCTCCTTCCAGCCCTTTTCCCATTCACCACGGGATTCCAGTATACCTGCTTCCACCATTTGCCGTATCCTCCATACCAGGAAAACGTCACCGGTCTGTACTTTTAATTTACCATAAAGATGGTTGAGTATTTTGCTTAACTTTTGAAATTCCACCCCCACTGCAATCAATACTTCCTTATCATAAAAACTTTCTTCCTTACTGGCAATTTTTTTACCGCCTTCCAGTATACGCACCAATGCATTCTCATTGCAAATCCTTTTCCATTCATCCGGATCCAGCTCAAACTCACTTAAAGTAATTACCCTTGCCAGTTTTTTGGCTTTCAGGAACTCTTTGGGCAGTATCTCATATAAATGCCGGGGATAAAAAATCAGGCCTTTTTCATTAATAAAAGGCAGGTTATTAAGATACAATACCTGTATTCTTCCCTGATAATCTTTCAACTGGCTGATTAACCAGTAATAACTGCATACATCATGCTGGTTCTGCCCCATCCAGATCCATACAGTTTCCCCTTCATTTTCATCCAGGATTTTCAGCAGGTTAAACACCGTTAATTTATCATCTACTATATCCAGTTGTTCGGTATAGGGAGAAAATTCCAGCAATCCCTTCCACCAGTCCCTGCGTTGCTGGTAACCATATGTATCATAAATATCTATCAGCGGACCCACTGCAAAATCATCTTTTATTTCAATAATTTCCCCACGCAGGCTTTCGTCCAGCTCCATCGCTTTTTTCAATACCTCAATATTGGCTGTTTCAAAAACAATATGCATCATACACTTCAATATTTTAATTCAACACTTATACAATCTTAATGGCCAGGAACAAATAATTATTGGCCGCTGCAATTACTTCATACCGGATATAGAAACTGTCCATAAATATTTTAAATGCCATAAACTCATGCTTGGGTACCGCAAATTCATCAAACATAATAATATCCCCCGGCCTTAGAAACCGGTATAATTGCGACAATGAGAATAAAGTGGCACTGAAAATATCCGCATCCATATGAATCAGTTTTTTCCTGCCCACCTGATAACCCGATAAAAAAGGATTCAGGGTATCCTGAAATAAGCCCTTATAAAAATGGGCCCTGCTATCCTTTATATCCAATGATTCCAAAGCCACTGCCATGGTTCCTTTTGCAAAGGGGCCAAAATCTTCGGGCAGCCCTTCAAAAGTATCAAAGCCATGAAATCCGGAGGCAGGGTGCGTATTATGTGCCAACCACCATTTAAAAGAATTGCCGCCGCATACCCCAAATTCAAAATAATCAATCGGCAAACTGTCCAATTGCTCGGCCTTACTGATCTCAGTATAAAGGGTAAGCCTTCTTTCATAGTTCCAGTCTTTCTGAAACCAGTCGTTATACCCGTTTACTTTTGTAGCAGCCCTCCAGGCACTCAGTTCTGCCATATAATGCAGATTCAGAATAATTCCATTAAATGGCTTTATCAGTTGATGAAGCTGCCATTTCATGAAAAGGGACTTTGACTTTCGTATAATATCTAATTTGGTCATTTCAGGTATATAATAATAAACAATCGGTTAATTCAACTCTTCAATCAGGTCCAGTTCCACCCGCAGGTTATCAATAATAAAGTCCTGCCTTTGCGGGGTATTCTTGCCCATATAATATTCCAGTAAATGCTGTATATGGTCGCCCTGTTCCAGTATCACCGGCTGTAAACGGATATCCCTGCCTATAAAACGTCCAAATTCTTCCGGACTTATTTCTCCCAATCCTTTAAACCGGGTAATCTCCGGTTTGCTGCCTAATTTTTTTACCGCTGCCTGTTTTTCCGTTTCATCATAACAGTAAATTGTTTCCTGTTTATTACGCACCCGGAATAAAGGAGTTTCCAGAATATACACATGCCCCCGCTTTACCAGGTCTGGAAAAAACTGCAGGAAAAAAGTCATCAGTAATAACCGGATATGCATCCCGTCCACATCCGCATCCGTAGCAATTACAATATTGTTATATCGCAACCCTTCCATACCGTCTTCTATATTCAGTGCATGTTGCAGCAGGTTAAATTCCTCATTTTCATACACCACTTTTTTGGTTAGCCCAAAACAGTTTAATGGTTTACCCCTTAAGCTGAATACCGCCTGAGACTCCACACTTCTGGATTTGGTAATGGAACCGCTGGCACTATCCCCTTCGGTAATAAAAATGGTGGATTTATTCTGCAGCTCAATAAAATCTGCCTTTGTTTTAGCGGGCGGATCATCATTAAAATGAATACGGCAGTCCCGCAACTTTTTATTATGCAGATTGGCTTTCTTGGCCCTTTCATTTGCCAGTTTTTTAATACCCGCCAGCTCTTTTCTTTCCCTTTCACTCTGTTCAATACGCTTTTTTAAAGCTTCAGCAATGCTGGGATTGCGGTGCAGATAGTTATCCAGTTGCTTCGACAGGAAATCTTCCAGAAATTTCTTCATAGAAGGTCCACCTTCCGATGCATATTGCGATCCCAATTTTGTTTTGGTCTGCGATTCAAATACCGGTTCCTGTACCCTTACAGAAACAGCCGCCACAATACTGGTACGGATATCAGATGCATCATAATCCTTTTTAAAGAAATCCCGGATCACTTTTACATAGGCTTCACGGAATGCCTGCTGATGGGTACCACCCTGTGTGGTATACTGCCCGTTTACAAAGGAAAAAATATCCTCCCCGTAATCATTATTATGGCTTATTGCCAGTTCTATATCTTCCCCTTTCAGGTGAATAATGGGGTAACGCAATTCATCGGCATTGGTTTTATGCTGTAAAAGATCCAGTAACCCATTTTTACTGATATAGCGTTTGTTGTTAAAATTAATTACCAGCCCTGCATTCAGATAACAATAATTCCATAACTGGCTGTCAATATATTCATGCCGGTAATTAAAATTGCGGAACACGGTTTCATCCGGAATAAAGGTGACCATCGTTCCATTTTCTTCCGTTGTTTTTTGCTCCTTATGTTCTTTTACCAATACCCCGCGTTCAAATTCTGCCGTTTTCTCTTTACCCTCACGGTAGGCCGTAACTTTAAAATAACCGCTCAATGCATTCACTGCCTTGGTACCCACCCCATTCAAACCCACACTTTTCTGAAATGCCTTACTGTCATATTTGGCACCGGTATTAATCTTACTCACCACATCCACTACTTTACCCAGCGGAATGCCACGGCCATAATCCCTTATCGTTACGGTTTTATTTTTTAATTCAATATCAATATGCCGCCCAAAACCCATGGTATGTTCATCAATACAGTTGTCAATCACCTCTTTAATCAGCACATAAATCCCATCATCGGGTGCCGTACCATCCCCCAATTTACCAATATACATACCCGGTCTTAAACGGATATGTTCTTTCCAGTCAAGGCTTTTAATATCGTCTTCCGTATAATTCGCCTGTAATTTAATCTCAGCCATAGTGTTGGAAATCTTTTTATTTATGCATTCAACCCGCAAATCTAACCCCCACAAAGTCCCAAACTTCTTTCTTTTTTCTACAAATTCCAACCTAATGTGGATAAGAAAATAATGCAGGCACAGATTTCCGTAGGTTTGCCGGCACATGTTAATTACCAGTTCAGACAAGATCAGTGTTCTTGCCCAGTCAAAGGAAGCCGAAAACATTCGCTTTAAAACCTATTTGCAACAGGCTGACAGTAAGTTGATTGACAGTCTGGTACAGGAATTTAATGCTGTAGTGGAGGCGCAGATCGACTGTACCCTTTGCGGCAATTGCTGTAAAACACTGATGATCAATGTAACTGAACAGGAAGCGGATGATCTGTCTGCCTATAAAAAGCAGACAAGGGCCGATTTTGATAGCCAGTTCCTGGAAAAAGGTACCCATGGCATGATGCTGATGAATACCATCCCCTGTCCTTTTTTACAGGAAAATAAATGTACTGTGTATGAACACCGCTTTGCCGGTTGCAGGGAATTCCCCGGCCTGCACCTGCCAGAATTTACCGGGAGATTATTTTCCGTTTTTATGCATTATGGCCGCTGCCCCATTATTTTCAATGTAGTGGAACAATTGAAAGAAGCTATGTCTTTTCCAACCATCCCTCAATAAAAACTATACCAGAACTACGTAAGTTTTTTACATTTGATGCCCTATGACAAGTTTTGGTATTGACCAGTTATTACAATCAAACCCCAACTGGAAAAAGCAGCGGATTGCACTGGTTACCAATCAGGCAGCCACCACCGCTACCTATATTCCTTCCAGAAAAGCCCTGCTGGATGCAGGTTTTAATATTTGCAGGCTCTTTTCTCCAGAACACGGACTGGATATCAGGGGTGCAGATGGTGCTAAGATGAAAGATGGAACGGATAGCCTGACCGGACTGCCCGTTATCAGCCTTTACAGTGATAAACTGGCCCCTGATACTGCTGATTTGAAAGGAATTGACCTAGTTTTATTCGATATACCTGATATCGGCTGCCGGTTTTATACCTATTTATGGACCCTCACCCATGTACTGGAAGCCTGTGGACACTTTGGCAAAAAGCTGGTAATTCTGGACAGGCCCAACCCTATTTCCGGAAACCTGGCACTGGCAGAAGGCCCCATACTGGACGAGCATCAATCTGCTTCCTTTATTGGCAGATGGGCCATCCCGCTCAGGCATAGCTGTACATTTGGAGAACTGGCTCTTTATTTTAATGAAACAAAAGGACTGGAAGCTTCTGTGGAAGTGATTACCTGCAGTGGCTGGAATAGAAATATGTTTCAGCCAGACTGGCAGCTGAAGTTCATTCCCACTTCCCCGGCTATGAATAATTTTCAGTCGGCCTTACTCTATCCGGGCCTGGGTTTACTGGAAGCAACCAATATCAGTGAAGGCAGGGGTACACCCACTCCTTTTAGCCTCATAGGTGCCCCCTGGTTCAATTCAAAACTTTTTACCAAATATTTTAAGTCCCCCGGTATCAAAACCAGGCCGGTAATATTCACTCCATCAGAAAGTAAATACCAGGAGGAAATCTGCCAGGGTATCGCCATTTCAGTGGCAGCACCTTACCATATTCCCGCTGTAAGTGTCGGATTATTGCTGATCAAGCAGTTGTATGATTTATTTCCGCGCGATTTTCAGTGGAAGCCCTATCCCACACTGGTTAACCCCACCGGTAACCAGCACCTGGATAAACTACTGGGCATCCCCGATACGGAAGCCTTATTCGATTATACGGTATCAGATTTCGAAAAAGCCATCCATCAGATTACCAATACAGGCAACTGGCAACAGTCCATCCGCCCATTTTTATTGTATTAATCCGCTACCGGGGCCTTCATTAAATTGCGGATCACCACACTGGCAGCCATACAACCAAAAATAGCCGGCATATAACTGATGGTACCAATTATTGATTTTTTAGGAAATGCCTTTTCAGATACTACAATACGTTCTTGGTCAACTTTCTCCGCACTGTAAACCACATCCAATCCTGTATAAATACCCTGTTGGTGCAATTTTTTCCGTACATAACGCGCAAGGTTACATTCTTTGGTAGCTGAAATATCGGCAATCCTCACCTGAGTTGGATCTACTTTTCCTCCCGCCCCCAGAGAACTGATCAGCGGAACCTTCCGGTCCAGGCAGGCTTTTATAAAAAACACTTTCGGGGTAAGGGTATCAATACAATCCACTGCATAATCAAAACCACCGGATTCAACCAGGTTTATAGTAAGCTCATCTTTCATGTACATATTCAGTGCGGTAAGGTCCAGCATCGGATTAATATCCAGTAACCGGTTCCGCATCACATCCACCTTGGGGTTACCCGCAGTGGAATGCAGGGCAACCACCTGGCGGTTACAATTGCTCAGGTCCACCACATCCATATCCACAATAGTCATTTTACCAATACCCGCCCGGGCAATCATTTCGGCACAAATACCACCCACGCCTCCCAGTCCAACCACCAGCACATTTTTCCGCATGAGCTGTTGCACTGTATCCGGCCCCAGTAAAAGCTCAGTCCTGCCCATCCAGTAAGGAATCATATTCATGTAGTTTACAGTGGTTTTTATTTAGTTTTAACAGCAAAAATGGAACAGTTATGCGTCTAATAAAAATCTTTTGCCTTATTCTTTGTGTACAGTCATATTGCAGTGCCCAGAAAATTGAAATACTCACCAGCGGAACAAAAGCTTCCCTTCGCGGATTAAGTGTAGTCAGTAACCAGGTATTCTGGGCCAGTGGCAGTAATGGTAAAGTAGCCCGGAGTACCAATGGTGGGGCCAGCATTCAATGGATTACAGTGCCGGGGTATGAAAAACGCGATTTCAGGGATATAAAAGCCTATGATAGTAATACAGCCATTATCATGGCAGTGGCCGAGCCTGGCATTATCCTTAAAACAGAGGATGGCGGTAAAAACTGGGTAACCGTATTTGCAGACAGTACAAAAGGTATGTTTCTGGATGCGATGGACTTCAGTGGAAGAAAGGGCGTAGTAATTGGAGATCCCATTAATAACCGGCTATTCCGGGCTTATACCAATGATGCCGGAGATCATTGGGCTATTGATACCCTTACACCCACCCTGGCCAAAGGAGAGGCCTTTTTCGCAGCCAGCGGAACCAATATAAATGCTCAGTCAGGCTATTATGTGTCTGGCGGATTGCAATCCAGCCTGTACCTGAAAGATCAGCCCATTTTATTGCCCCTGAAACAGGGCAAAGAAAGTACCGGTGCCAATAGCATAGCACTGTATAAAAAGAAAGCAGTAATATCCGGTGGAGATTTTTCCAGTGATAAAGACAGTAGTGGCAATTGTATATTGGTTGACCTGAGCGGCAAACCGGCATTTAGCCATCCGCAAACAGCACCACATGGCTACCGGTCCTGTGTTATTTACCTGGATCAAAACAAATTAATCAGTTGCGGAACCAGTGGGATAGATATCAGTAAGGATGGTGGAAAAAACTGGGAACTGATTTCTACTGAAAGTTTTCATGTAGTACAGAAAGCCCAAAAAGGTAGTAAAATTTACTTTGCAGGTGCTGGTGGCAGGATTGCC
>Ga0364874_10388_pt1 | contig 24635 bp, 28 predicted proteins | sample ExccelAu500001D4_2_FD_206922 | JGI IMG/M metagenome (GOLD analysis project Ga0364874, IMG submission 206922) | Enriched cells from Trout Bog Lake Hypolimnion, Wisconsin, USA - BchlTB.Aug07.5000.01.D4 | ecosystem: Environmental > Aquatic > Freshwater > Lake > Hypolimnion/Profundal zone | place... | reverse complement strand
GCCAAAGGTTTATCAGGCGGTTTATCTGCTGAAAAAGCAGTGAAGAACTTTGTTAAGGCGGTTGGCAAGGGTTTGCAAAAGGTCATGTCCAAAATGGGCATTTCTACTTACATGTCTTATACAGGCTCACAAATTTTTGAAGCCATTGGTTTAAATCATGATGTGATTAATCAGTACTTTAAGGGCACCCCATCTAATGTTGGTGGTATTGGTGTATTTGAAGTGGCTGAAGAAGCTTTGCGTATGCATACAAGTGCATTTGGCGATGATCCAGTCTTAACCAACATGCTTGAAGCTGGCGGCGAGTACGCGTTCCGTATTCGTGGTGAAAACCACATGTGGACGCCGGACACGATTGCGAAGTTGCAACACTCCACGCGTATTGGTGCTGAGAAGGGTTATCAGACTTATAAAGAGTACGCCAATATCATTAATGATCAAAGCAAGCGTCAAATGACTTTGCGCGGTTTGTTTGAGTTCAAGATTGACCCAACGAAAGCCATTCCATTAGACGAAGTTGAGTCTGCAAAAGAAATCGTTAAACGTTTTGCTACGGGCGCAATGTCTTTGGGTTCGATTTCGACAGAAGCGCACACAACCCTAGCAATTGCTATGAATCGCATTGGTGGTAAGTCCAACACCGGTGAAGGCGGCGAAGATCCCAATCGGTATGTGAATGAGCTCAAAGGTATTTCAATTAAAAAAGGTGAAACCTTAGCTGGTATTTTGGGTGGCGATGTTGTTGAAGCGAACATCCCTTTATTGGATGGCGACTCATTGCGCTCCAAGATTAAGCAAGTCGCTTCTGGTCGTTTCGGTGTAACCACCGAGTACTTGCGTTCTGCTGATCAATTGCAGATCAAGATGGCTCAGGGTGCTAAGCCTGGTGAAGGTGGGCAGTTGCCTGGTGGTAAGGTGTCTGATTACATCGGTAAGTTGCGTTTTTCAGTACCGGGTGTTGGCTTGATTTCTCCTCCTCCGCACCATGACATTTACTCAATTGAAGATATTGCTCAATTGATTCATGATTTGAAGAACGTCAATCCTGCGGCTGATGTTTCTGTAAAACTTGTTTCCGAAGTCGGTGTTGGCACAATTGCCGCTGGTGTTGCGAAAGCTAAAGCAGATCATGTTGTGATTGCCGGTCATGACGGCGGTACTGGCGCATCGCCATTGTCCTCCATCAAGCATGCTGGTTCCCCATGGGAATTGGGTTTGGCTGAAACACAACAAACATTAGTTCTGAATCGTCTGCGTAGCCGTATTCGCGTTCAGGCTGACGGTCAAATGAAAACTGGTCGTGACGTAGTTATCGGCGCTTTATTGGGGGCTGACGAGTTTGGTTTTGCAACGGCACCATTGGTTGTTGAAGGCTGCATCATGATGCGTAAGTGCCATTTGAATACTTGCCCAGTGGGTGTTGCCACCCAAGATCCGGAATTGCGTAAAAAGTTCGCTGGCAAGCCGGAGCACGTTGTGAACTTCTTCTTCTTTATTGCGGAAGAAGCGCGCGAAATTATGGCTCAGTTAGGTATTCGTAAGTTTGATGATTTGATTGGTCGCGTTGATCTCTTGGATACCAAAAAAGGTATTGAGAACTGGAAAGTGCATGGCCTGGATTTCAGTAAGATTTTTGCTGCCCCACAAGTGCCAGCGGATGTTCCACGTTATCAAGTTCTTACACAAGATCATGGCTTGGCAAGCGCACTCGACAATATCTTGATTGAGAAGAGTGAGCCGGCAATTGAGCGCGGTGAGAAAGTGTCTTTCATTGTTCCGATGAAGAACGTGAATCGCACTGTGGGCGCGATGCTCTCTGGCGAGATTGCTCAACGTTATGGTCATGCGGGCTTGCCTGATGACACCATCCACATTCAATTAAATGGTACTGCCGGTCAAAGCTTTGCAGCTTTCTTGGCTCATGGCGTTACCTTGGATTTGGTTGGCGACGGCAATGATTACGTTGGCAAAGGTTTATCTGGTGGTCGTGTGATTGTTCGCGCGCCACACGAGTTCCGTGGCGATACAGCCAAGAACATCATTGTTGGCAATACCGTGTTGTATGGTGCTATTGGTGGTGAGGCTTTCTTCAATGGTGTCGCTGGCGAGCGTTTTGCGGTTCGCAACTCTGGCGCTACAACAGTAGTTGAAGGTACTGGCGACCATGGTTGCGAATACATGACAGGTGGCACGGTAGTTGTATTAGGCGCAACTGGTCGTAACTTTGCTGCGGGTATGAGTGGCGGTATTGCTTATGTGTACGACGAAGATGGCTTGTTCGGTAAGCGTTGCAACACCAGTATGGCGACTTTGGAGAAGGTATTGTCATCTGCTGAGCAAATTGCCAAGATTCCTCAAGCACAGTGGCATGCCCCGATCGACGTGAAGGATGGTGGCGAGCGCTTAACAGATGAGCAAATTCTGAAGGGCTTGATTGAGCGTCATTTCCGTCACACTGGTTCAGAGCGCGCAAAAGCACTCTTGGCTGATTGGGAAAATGCCCGTGGCCGTTTTGTAAAAGTGCTGCCAACTGAATACAAGCGTGCTTTAGGTGAGTTGTGGGAAAAAGCTCAAAATAAAACTGTTGCGGCTTAAGTTGCTTAATTAACACAGACAGACATTAAGAAAAGATATTAAGGATTCGATATGGGTAAGGTTACTGGATTTATGGAATTTGAGCGCGTAAATGAAACTTACGAAGCTCCCGTTAAACGCCTCCATCATTACAAAGAATTTGTTGCGGCCTTAACGGATGAAGAGGCAAAAGTTCAGGGCGCACGTTGCATGGATTGTGGCATTCCTTTTTGCAACAATGGTTGCCCGGTAAACAACATCATTCCTGATTTCAATGATCTCGTATTTCATAGTGATTGGAAGAATGCTTTAGACGTTTTGCAATCCACCAATAACTTTCCTGAATTTACTGGCCGTATATGTCCAGCCCCTTGCGAGGCCGCTTGTACTCTAGGCATTAATCGTGCACCAGTCGGCATTAAATCCATTGAGCATGCGATTATCGATAAAGCCTGGGAAAACGGTTGGGTTAAGCCGCAACCATCTAAAACGAAGACTGGAAAAAAAGTCGCTGTAGTTGGTGGCGGGCCTGCTGGTATGGCAACTGCGCAGCAATTGGCTCGAGTTGGTCACGATGTCACCGTATTTGAGAAGAACGATCGCATTGGTGGTTTGCTCCGTTATGGCATCCCTGATTTCAAAATGGAGAAGTGGCTGATTGATCGTCGCGTTGAGCAGATGGAAGCTGAGGGCGTGAAGTTTGAAACTGGTGTATTTGTTGGTAAAGAGGCTATTGGTGCTGAAGTAAAAAATTACTCAACCAAAACAATTTCACCAGATCAGCTGATGAAAGACTTTGATGCGGTAGTCATTACTGGCGGTGCAGAACAGCCCCGTGATTTGCCTGTTCCAGGTCGTGAGTTGGCCGGCGTGCATTATGCTTTGGAATTTTTGATCCCCCAAAATAAAGAGAATGCTGGCGATTTCAAAAATGAAATTTCTGCAGCCGGTAAGAGTGTTGTTGTGATTGGCGGTGGTGACACTGGATCTGACTGTGTTGGCACATCAAATCGTCATGGCGCAGCAAAGGTAACTCAATTTGAATTGTTGCCGCAGCCACCAGAAGAAGAAAATAAGCCTTTAGTATGGCCATATTGGCCAACCAAATTGCGCACTTCCTCATCCCATGAGGAGGGTTGTGACCGCGATTGGTCTGTTGCTACTAAGCGTTTTGAAGGCAAAAATGGCAAGCTCGAAAAATTAATCTGTGTTCGCTTGGAGTGGAAAGACGGCAAGATGTCAGAAATGCCAAACTCTGAATTTGAAATTAAGGCTGATTTAGCCTTCTTGGCAATGGGTTTTGTATCTCCAGTACAACAAGTGCTTAATGCTTTTGGTGTTGAAAAAGATGCTCGCGGTAATGCAAAAGCCACTGTGGATGGTCAAAAAGCCTATCAAACAAACGTTGCTAAGGTGTTTGCGGCGGGCGATATGCGTCGCGGTCAATCTTTGGTGGTTTGGGCGATTCGCGAGGGTCGACAATGCGCCCAAGCGGTAGATGAGTATTTAATGGGGTCTTCTGTTCTGCCACGATAATATCGGGGATATGAATACTAGCCAGCCCCATTCTTTGAACACGCATCAGCAAGCGGTAGGACAAGCTCTCGGCGAAGTTGTCGTTTCCATTAAGGACGTCAATTTTTCTTATGCGCCTGGTGAAAGACAAATTTTATCGGGGCTCAGTATGGAGTTCCGACGTGGTCAGGTGGTTGCAGTGATGGGCGGTTCTGGCTGTGGCAAGACCACGATTTTGCGACTCATTGGCGGTCAATATGCGGCTCAGTCAGGCGAGGTCCTGTTTGAGGATCGTGATATCGGCAAGATGAGCGCTGCCCAATTGATGATTGCCCGTCGTCGCATGGGAATGCTTTTTCAGTTTGGCGCTTTATTTACGGATCTGAGTGTTTTTGAGAATGTTGCTTTTCCATTGCGCGAACATACTGATTTGAGTGAAGATCTCTTGCATTCTTTAGTCCTCATGAAATTAAATGCAGTGGGCTTGCGCGGTGCGCGTGACTTAATGCCTTCGCAAATTTCTGGCGGCATGGCTAGACGTGTCGCGCTGGCGCGTGCTATTGCGCTTGATCCACCATTAATTATGTATGACGAGCCCTTTGCTGGCTTGGATCCAATTTCATTGGGCATTACTGCTAGATTGATTCGCGATTTGAATAACGCACTTGGCGCAACTAGCTTATTGGTCACGCATGACGTGGAAGAAACATTTGAGATTGCTGATTATGTGTACTTTATTGCTAATGGTCGTATTGGGGCTGAAGGCACTCCTGAAGATTTAAGTCGCTCGACTGATCCGTTTGTCCGCCAATTTTTAGATGCTGCGCCTGATGGGCCGGTTCCGTTTCATTACCCTGGAAAAAGCTTGGCAGAAGATTTTGGGGTGGTCGTGAAATGACTATGGTGAAGAAGACATTGGATTTATTGGGTGATCTCGGGTTTTTTATTCGTCGCAACTTAACTAGTCTTGGCAATGCTTCGCGGATGTTTGTTGCGGTCATTTGGCGTTCTGGTTTTTTATTAAAAAGACCGCGTTTAGTTTCTGATCAAATCTTATTTGTGGGCAATCACTCTTTTGTGATCATTGCCATTTCAGGTTTGTTTGTCGGCTTTGTTCTAGGGTTGCAGGGCTACTACACTCTCAATCGCTATGGCTCTGAACAGGCCTTGGGTTTACTTGTAGCCCTTTCATTGACTCGCGAGTTAGGCCCAGTAATCACTGCTTTGTTATTTGCAGGTCGCGCTGGCACCTCCCTTACTGCTGAAATTGGTTTGATGAAAGCCGGTGAGCAGTTAAGTGCCATGGAGATGATGGCGGTAGATCCATTGGGTCGCGTGATTGCTCCGCGACTCTGGGCAGGCATTATTGCTATGCCGATTTTGGCAACGATTTTTACTGCGGTCGGCGTGATGGGTGGCTACTTTGTGGGGGTTCCGCTGATTGGCGTCGACTCAGGAGCCTTCTGGTCGCAGATGCAGGGTGGGGTCGATCTCTTTTCCGATATCGGTAATGGCTTAATTAAAAGTATGGTGTTCGGGGTTGCGGTGACTTTTATCGCGCTCTATCAGGGTTACGAGGCTAAGCCTACGCCCGAGGGTGTATCGCAGGCAACCACTCGTACGGTGGTGATTTCTTCTTTATCGGTCCTGGCATTGGATTTTTTGCTGACCGCGATGATGTTCTCAAATTAGAAAGAATAAACTGGGGCTCTTATGAGAAAAAGTGCAATTGATATTTGGGTAGGAATCTTTGTTGCCATCGGTTTGCTGGCAGCACTATTCCTTGCGCTGAAGGTTGGCAATATGAATGCTGTGTCATTCGCGCCTACTTATAAAATTTCTGCGCGCTTTGACAATATTGGTGGCTTAAAACCACGCGCACCTGTGAAAAGTGCTGGTGTTGTTGTTGGTCGTATTGCCAATATCTCATTTGATGACAAAACTTATCAGGCAACTGTCGTGATGACGATTGATGATAACTATAAGTTTCCAAAAGATTCATCGGCGAAGATTTTGACATCAGGTTTATTGGGCGAGCAATATATTGGCCTAGAAGCAGGTGGATCTGATGACATGTTGGCCAATGGTGAGAAGATTACGCAAACTCAATCTGCGATTGTTTTAGAAAGCTTGATTAGTCAATTCTTGTACAACAAGGCGGCTGATAGTGGGCAAGATAAGGGCGCGGCAAAATGATTGGTTGGGTGGCGAGCTTCAAGCGGGCATTGTTGATTGGTTTTGCTGCTCTGCTAGTCGGCTGCGCGTCTATCCCGGCTGGAGTCGAGCCGTCTCCTGCCGACCCCTGGGAGCCCTTTAACCGTTCCGTCTTTGAGTTCAATGAAGGTTTAGATACATATCTGCTAAAGCCAGTTGTAGCTGGATATCGTTTTGTTTTGCCAGAATTTGTGCGTGATGGCATTTATAATTTCTTTAGCAATTACAACGATATATACACTGCATTAAACAATTTATTGCAGGGTAAGCCAGCAGATGCTTTTAGCGATCTGATGCGAGTGGTTGTGAATACGACGATGGGTTTGGGTGGCTTTATTGACTTGGCGACGCCGGGCGGACTAGAGAAGCACAAAGAGGATTGGGGTCAAACCTTTGGAGTTTGGGGCGTCCCTTCCGGCCCTTATGTGGTTCTGCCATTTTTTGGTCCAAGCTCCGTACGCGATACCTTTGGTACGGCCGCCGATCTGGAATCCGATTACCTCTTTAAATACATCCCGGATGTGGGTCTGCGTAATAGCATTACTGGCTTGCGAGTTGTTAATGCTCGGAATACTTATTACGAGGCCGGTGACTTGCTGGATGGCGCCGCGATTGATAAATACAGCTTCATGCGCGATGCTTACATCCAGAGACGTCAGTACCAAATTAATGAGGGGCGTGACGATGAGGAGCCTCTGATGCCTCCATATGAGAATGGCTACGAGTAACTTAAGCGAGCTTAAAGGGCTAAAATTGGAGCTCGCTAATGAGCGACTTACTACTGTTGGTTGGGAATATATGAAAAGCTATAAAACATTGAAAAAGTACCTCACCTTAATAGCTAGTAGCTTGTTTTTTATGGCTGGCGCTGCATTTGCGCAAGTACCAGACCAATCGACTCCAGATGGTCTGATTAAAACAGTGGTTACTGATGTGATGGCGTCTGTAAAGTCGGATCCCGAAATTCAGAAGGGCAATATCCCGCGCATTGTTGATTTAGTGAATAAGAAAATCGTTCCCTATACTGATATGCATCGTACGACCGAAATGGCGATGGGCCCAAATTGGAAAAAGACTACGCCAGACCAGCAGAATCTATTGGTTTCTGAATTTACAACTTTATTGATTCGCACCTATTCAGGCGCCTTGAGTCAGCTACGGGATCAGACAGTGCAATTTAAACAATTGCGTGCAGCGCCAGATGATCAGGAAGTCGTTGTTAAGACTGTTGTTCTTGGGCGAGGCGATCCTGTACCGTTAGATTACCGCCTAGAAAAGACGGCCAGCGGCTGGAAGGTTTACGACATGAATATCATGGGCGTTTGGTTGATTGAGGCCTATCGTAATCAGTTCTCTAATCAGATTAGTCAGAATGGTATCGATGGCCTTGTTAAGTTTTTGCAGGAACGCAATAAACAATTGGCTGCAGTCAAATCAAGTAATTAATCGAGGGATATCTGAGTAATGCCTTTTCTTTTGCCAAACAAAGTAACCCAAGAAAATGCGGTTCTTCTAGAGAGGGATGGCTTATTGAATGAAGCTGCATTAAGCACAGTTGATTGTTTTGCGCTCACTGATTTTGATTCAACGGTATTGACGGTATTGTTAGCCTGGCAAAAAAAATTATTAGCAAAAGGTCAATCTATTTCGATTGTGAACGCTCCAGAAAAATTAAAAGTCTTGGCTGGTGTATACGGTGTTTCTGCTTTGCTAGGTATTGCATAGCATGTCCGCTGCAATTTCAATTAAAAAAATATCTAAAAACTATGGAGCCCTTCAAGCTCTGGATGAAGTTTCTTTGGAGATTCAGCAAGGTGAATTCTTTGGCCTGCTCGGTCCTAATGGCGCCGGTAAAACTACGCTGATTTCTATTCTGGCTGGATTGGTTACCGCTAGTCATGGCCATGCAATGATTATGGGTGCGGATGTACAAAGCCAATTTCGTGATGCTCGTCGTTCTCTAGGCGTCGTGCCTCAAGAGTTGGTTTTTGATCCCTTCTTTACCGTTCGAGAAACTTTACAGTTTCAGTCTGGGTATTTTGGAATTCGAAATAACGATACCTGGATCGATGAGATCATGGCTCACTTAGACCTCACCAATAAGGCTGATAGCAATATGCGCTCCTTGTCTGGAGGCATGAAGCGGCGGGTCTTGGTTGCCCAGGCTTTAGTGCACAGGCCGCCAGTCATTATTTTGGATGAGCCAACCGCTGGCGTTGATGTTGAGTTGCGTCAATCACTGTGGCAATTTATTAGCAGGCTGAATCAGGATGGTCACACCATCGTTTTAACTACGCACTATCTTGAAGAGGCTGAGGCTTTATGTCAGCGTATTGCCATGCTCAAGCAGGGGAAGATTGTTGCCTTGGATACTACCGCCAATTTATTGAGTCGTTATGGTTCAGTGAAAAAAGATGGCGAAGGTAAAACCGATCTTGAGGATGTATTTGTCAACATCATGTCTGGGAATGCCTTATGAAGAATCCACCGCTTCAGTACGGTAGTGGTTTTCCTACCTTATTGCGTAAGGAAGTAAAGCGCTTCTATAAAGTGGGATTCCAAACTGTTGCGGCCCCAGTGCTGACTGCGATCTTGTATTTGATGATTTTTGGGCATGTACTTGAGGGCAGGGAGGTGTATGGACGTTTTAGCTACACCTCATTCTTAATTCCCGGTTTGGTGATGATGAGTTTGTTGCAAAACGCTTTTGCGAACACTTCATCTTCATTGATTCAGTCAAAAGTTACAGGTAATCTTGTCTTTGTATTATTGGCGCCATTAAGCCATTTTGAGTTTTATGCGGCCTATATTCTGGCGGCTGTTTTTCGTGGTGTGGTTGTAGGTCTTGGAGTATTTTTAATTACCGCTTGGTATTCTCCGCCAGCACTTGAACACCCGCTATGGATTTTGATCTTTGCATTTTTAGGCGCTGCAATTTTAGGAAGTTTGGGTTTGATTGCTGGAATATGGGCTGATAAATATGATCAGCTGGCTGCTTTTCAGAATTTTCTGATTATGCCTGCCACCATGTTGTCAGGCGTCTTTTATTCGATTCATTCTCTGCCGCCAGCATGGCAGGTGGTATCCCAATTCAATCCATTCCTTTATATGATTGATGGATTTCGTTATGGCTTCTTTGGGGTATCGGATATCTCCCCGTGGAATAGTTTGACGATTGTTTTATGTTTCTTTGTGGCCGTCTCAGCCATCGCATTGCGTATGCTGCAAACGGGCTATAAGCTTAGATGCTAAGCCGAGCACTTGCATTTAATTGATTCATTAGGAGATTGAGATGTTGCCAACCCCAGAACAGATTGAGGGCTATATCAAGCAGGGCATAGCTTGCACTCATATTAAAGTTGAGGGTGATGGACAACATTTTTTTGCAACCATTGTTAGCCCAGAGTTTGAGGGCAAGCGCTTGATTCAGCGCCATCAATTGGTATACGGCGCAATGGGAGATCGGATGAAGGCTGAAGTACATGCTTTGTCGATCAAAGCATTCACGCCAGATGAGTTTGCGCAAAATTTAGCAGCATAAATATTGGAATTGATTCATGGATAAATTACGCATGGTTGGCGGTACACCCCTGAAAGGTGAAGTGCTGATTGCTGGCGCAAAGAATGCTGCGCTACCAATTTTGTGCGCTTGCTTGCTAACGGATCAGCCAATCGTATTGCGCAATGTTCCTGATTTGCAGGACGTGCGCACGATGCTCAAGCTCTTGCAAGAAATTGGTGTGATGGTGAGTTTCCCAAATGTGACTGATCGTAGCCATTTGGTTTTAAATGCCGCCAATATTAAGAGTTCGGAAGCAACCTATGAGATGGTGAAAACCATGCGCGCCTCGATCTTAGTTTTGGGTCCCTTGCTTGCTCGAATGCATAGTGCAAAAGTTTCCCTGCCCGGTGGTTGTGCTATTGGTGCGCGCCCCGTGGACCAACATATCAAGGGCTTGAAGGCTATGGGCGCTATGATCAAAATTAAGAGTGGCTATATTCAGGCAGAAACAAAATCCCCTGAAGATCGTTTAACAGGCGCCTCAATTCTGACCGACATGATCACTGTGACGGGCACAGAGAATTTATTGATGGCGGCTACCTTGGCTACCGGCACGACTATTTTGGAGAACGCAGCGCGCGAACCAGAGGTTGGTGATTTAGCTGAGCTCTTAGTCAAAATGGGTGCCAAAATTACTGGCATTGGCAGTGATCGTCTTGTGATTGAGGGCGTAGAAAAATTACACGGCGCTGAACATTCAGTCATTCCTGATCGAATTGAGGCTGGAACCTTTTTATGTGCTGTTGCTGCGGCTGGTGGGGAGATATTAGTAAAGCAGTGCCGCCCTGAAACTCTAGACGCGGTCATTGTAAAGTTAAAAGAGGCTGGTTTAGAAATAGAAGTCGGTCCAGATTGGATTAAGGCATCCATGGCATTCCGCCCTAAGTCGGTAAGTTTTAGAACTTCCGAATACCCGGCTTTCCCGACAGACATGCAGGCTCAATTGATGGCGGTGAATGCCATTGCAAGTGGTAGCTCGGTGATCACCGAAACCATTTTTGAGAACCGCTTTATGCATGTCCAGGAGCTAAATCGTCTTGGCGCAGATATCGCAATTGAAGGTAATACCGCTGTTGCACAGGGTGTAGAAAAGCTTTCTGGGGCAGTGGTTATGGCCACGGATCTCAGGGCTTCCGCGAGCTTAGTGATTGCGGGCTTGGCCGCTCAGGGAGAAACCCAGGTTGATCGCATCTATCACTTAGATCGTGGTTATGACCGTATGGAGCAAAAGTTGACCCTTTTAGGAGCTAACATCCAGCGCGTCAAGTAAGCCTAGTGGATAATTAAGTCATGAAACTGACTCTAGCCCTCTCAAAGGGGCGTATTTTCGAAGAAACTGCCGAGATCTTATCTAAGGTCGGTATCCGTCCGCTCGAAGATCCAGAAAAGTCGCGCAAACTCATTATTGAAACCTCTAATCCAGAGGTGCGCCTGATTATCGTTCGCGCCTCAGATGTCCCCACCTATGTGCAGTTTGGCGGTGCTGATTTTGGGGTTGCTGGCTTAGACGTCCTAATGGAAAAAGGTAGTGATGGTCTGTATGTGCCATTTGATTTGAATATTGCTAAGTGTCGGATGTCTGTTGCGGTTCGCGAAGGCTTTGATTACGCTGCCGCAGTAAAGCAGGGCTCGCGATTGAAGGTTGCCACCAAATATGTAAATTGTGCTCGTGAGCACTTTGCTAATAAAGGCGTCCATATTGATACGATTCATTTGTATGGCTCTATGGAACTTGCACCGCTCGTTGGTTTGGCTGATGCGATTGTTGATTTAGTTTCGACCGGCAATACATTGCGCGCCAACGGCTTAGTGGAAATTGAGCCGATTGCTGATATCAGCGCACGTTTGGTTGTGAATCAGGCTTCGTATAAGCGTAAGCGGGCACAGTTGCAGCCATTCTTTGAGCAATTGAAGTAAAAGGCAAAACAACCCATCAAATGTCATCAGCAGAAATTACAGTGAAGCGCCTCAATAGTCAGGAGGCGCAATTTAAAGAAACTCTTTTATCTAGTCTTTCTTTACCCATGGCTGACGACGAAGCAATTGATGCGGCTGTTGTCAAAATTCTTGCGGAGGTCAAGACTAAAGGCGATGACGCTGTGCTTGCTTTTACAAAGCAGTTCGATCGTCTCAATGTAGACAGCGTTTCTGAGCTAGAAATTTCTCGTAAAGAATTAGAACAAGCCTATCAAGGTTTGTTGGTAGAGCAAAAAAATGCATTGGATATTGCCGCGCAACGAGTGCGTGCTTATCACGAGAAACAAAAGATTGAGGCGGGCTGTCATTCTTGGGAGTACGAAGAAGCTAATGGTACCCGTTTAGGTCAAAAAGTAACTGCGCTAGATCGCGTTGGTATTTATGTTCCTGGCGGCAAGGCTGCATATCCCTCTTCAGTGTTGATGAATGCCATTCCTGCAAAAGTTGCGGGCGTGAGTGAGGTCATCATGGTGGTGCCTATGCCTGATGGTGCGCGCAATCCTTTGGTTTTAGCTGCCGCTTATCTTTCTGGCGTAGACCGTGTGTTTACTATCGGTGGTGCACAAGCAGTCGGGGCGTTAGCTTATGGGACTAAAACGGTTCCATCAGTCGATAAAATTGTTGGCCCAGGTAATGCCTATGTGGCCGCAGCAAAGCGTAGAGTGTTTGGCACTGTGGGTATCGACATGATTGCCGGCCCTTCAGAAATTTTGATCTTGTGTGATGGTTTAAGTAATCCAGATTGGATCGCGATGGATCTTTTCTCGCAAGCTGAGCATGATGAGTTGGCCCAATCGATTCTGCTTTGTCCCGATGCAAAATTTATCGAGCAAGTGCAAGTCAGTATCAATAAGCTACTTCCGGAAATGCCTCGGAAGAAAGTCATCGAAGTATCTTTAGCCAAGCGTGCTTTATTGATTCAGGTGAAGGATATGACTGAAGCCTGTGAAATAGCAAATGCTATTGCTGCCGAGCATCTTGAGATCTGTGCTGCTGAGCCACGTAAGTGGGCTGGGTTGATTCGTCATGCTGGAGCAATCTTCATGGGCAATTACACCAGCGAAGCTTTGGGTGATTATTGTGCGGGACCCAATCACGTACTTCCAACGGCGCGTACCGCGCGTTTTTCTTCACCGCTGGGAGTTTATGACTTCATTAAACGCTCAAGCATGATTGAGGTCAGTGAGGCGGGGGCTCAAAGCTTGGGCGTAGTGGCAAGTACTCTTGCTCATGGCGAGGGCTTGCAGGCACATGCTCGTGCAGCTGAGATGCGCCTGAAAAAATAACTACGAAGTATTAATCGCTAGCTAAAATTTCTTTTAGAGCAGCAACCAATTCGTTGCTTTGCTCGTCTGTGCCAATGGTGATGCGTAGAAACTCTTCAATCCGTGGCAACCTAAAGTGCCTGACAATAATTCCGCGCTCACGCAAGGCTTGATAAAGTTTTGATCCAGTATGTTTCAGATGGCGTGTGAAGATGAAGTTGGCGCTTGAAGGAAGGGTGTCAAAACCAAGCGCATCAAGTTCTTTTACAAGGCGAGTCCGTGTTTCAGCAATCTTTTTTGAGGACTCCTCTAGATGCGCTTGATCCTCAATTGCGGCAATAGCACCAGCTTGAGCTAGGCGACCCAATGGATAAGAGTTAAAACTGTTCTTGACACGCTCCAGACCTTCGATCAAGTCTGGGTGACCTATTGCAAAGCCAACTCGTAAACCAGCAAGGGCTCTTGATTTGGAGAGTGTGTGAACTACTAATAAATTCTCGGGGCAATTTGCGCCACGTAAGAGTGGAATACAAGATTCTGTGCCGAAATCGACATACGCCTCATCAACCACTACAACAGATTCTTTGTTTCTGGAGAGTAGTGTTTCGATTTCCGAGCGCGGAATAGCCCTGCCGGTCGGGGCATTGGGGTTGGGAAAAATCACGCCGCCATTGGGTGATTGATAGTCAGCCACTTTGATCTCAAATTCCGATCCTAGGGGAATGGTTTTGTAATTAATGCCGAAAAGTTTGCAATAGACCGGGTAGAAGCTATACGTGATGTCCGGAAACAAGACGGCATCTTTTTGTTTGAGCAATCCCAGAAAGACGTGAGCTAAGACCTCATCAGAGCCATTTCCTAAAAACACCTGCTTCGGGTCCAGGCCATGCAAATTGGCAATCGCCTTTTTGAGGGCCACCCCTTCTGGATCTGGATATAGACGAAGATCGCTGTTGGTTTGCTGGCTGATGGCAGCGAGCACTTTGGGTGATGGACCATAAGGACTTTCGTTGGTATTAAGCTTTACCAGCCGCCGCATTTGCGGTTGCTCCCCTGGAACATAGGGGGTTAGGGTCTGAACAACGGGGCTCCAAAAACGGCTCATGAGGGCACTCAAGTCAAAAATCAGCAGGAAAATGAATTAAATCCAGTACTTCGATTGGTACTAGCAATGATATTATGAGGCTTCAATCAACACTTCGCCTCGCGGCGCAACGAAGCATGCGGCAAGCTGACGTTACCCGAAACACTTCGGAAACCAAAATTCAAATTGCTATCAATTTAGATGGCACTGGTAAGGCTGAATTAGCCTCTGGAGTTCCTTTTCTGGATCACATGCTGGATCAGATAGCCCGTCATGGCATGATTGACTTAAAAGTCCTCGCCAATGGCGATACCCATATCGATGACCACCATACCGTTGAGGATGTGGGGATTACCTTGGGCCAAGCTTTTGCTAAGGCTGTTGGCGATAAGGCGGGTATTACCCGCTATGGCCACTCCTATGTGCCATTAGATGAAACCTTGTCACGTGTAGTGATTGATTTTTCTGGTCGTCCAGGCTTGGAATTCAACGTCCCCTTTACTCGCGCTCGTGTTGGTGATTTTGATGTTGATCTCAGCATTGAGTTCTTCCGTGGTTTTGTAAATCATGCTGGAGTGACCTTGCATGTTGACAATTTGCGTGGCATTAACGCCCACCATCAGATTGAGACCGTGTTTAAAGCCTTCGGCCGCGCTTTGCGTATGGCTGTGGCAATAGATCCACGTGCTTCCGGTGTTGTTCCTTCAACTAAAGGCAGTCTGTAATTTAGAAAATTTCTGGTTGCCTAGTAGAAAACAATAGAGATAGGTTAAAAGTTGGCGCAAACCATTGCCATCGTTGATTACGGAATGGGGAATCTCCGTTCCGTATATCAAGCGTTTCATCATGTAGCCCCTGACGACAATATTCTGATTGCGCGTAAGCCGGAAGAAATCATCGCCGCCCAGAGGGTTGTGCTGCCAGGTCAAGGGGCGATGCCTGACTGTATGAAGCACTTAGAAGAATCGGGGTTGCTTGAGGCGCTATTAGATGCCGCAAAAAATAAGCCGCTTTTAGGGGTTTGTGTGGGCGAACAAATGCTCTTTGATCAAAGCGCTGAAGTTAGGCGGGGTGAAAATGCTACATGGACCAAATGCCTTGGGTTGATACCAGGCGAAGTGCGTCGCTTTGAGTTAGCGGGTCAAAAGCAGTCCGATGGGTCCGCTTATAAAGTTCCACATATGGGCTGGAATCAAGTGCGACAAGATACCAAGCATCCGCTTTGGGACGGTATTCCCGATTTAGCGAGCTTTTATTTTGTGCATAGTTACTATGTTGTGCCGCAACGCAATGAAGATATTGCCGGCTCAACTGAATATGGTTCTTGGTTTACTTCTGCTGTGGCGCGAGATAATATTTTTGCAACACAATTTCATCCAGAAAAAAGTGCAGAATACGGACTGAAGCTTTATACAAATTTTGTTTCTTGGCAACCTTAATACTTTTTTAACTCTTTGCTATGCTGCTGATTCCCGCGATTGATCTTAAAGACGGCCACTGCGTTCGACTCGAACAAGGTGACATGGACAGGGCTACGGTTTTTTCTGAAGACCCTGGCGCAATGGCCGCCCATTGGGTTGGTAAAGGCGCACGGCGTTTGCATCTAGTCGACCTTAATGGCGCATTTGCCGGTAAGCTCAAAAATGAATCCGCCATTAAATCAATTCTCAAAGCGGTAGGCGATGAGATTCCTGTTCAATTGGGTGGCGGTATTCGTGATTTAGAAACGATTGAGCGTTTATTAGATGACGGTATTAGTACTGTCATTATTGGTACTGCGGCGGTGAAGAGTCCTGGATTTGTACAGGACGCGTGCGTCGCCTTTCCAGGTCACATCATGGTTGGCTTGGATGCGCGTGATGGCAAAGTGGCAACAGATGGCTGGAGTAAGATTACCGGCCATGAGGTGATCGATCTTGCTAAGAAATTTGAAGATTATGGCGTTGAAGCCATCATCTATACCGACATTGGGCGTGATGGCATGCTTAAGGGTGTGAACATTGATGCTACAGTAAAGTTGGCGCAAGCTGTTCGCATTCCGATTATTGCTAGTGGCGGTCTCTCCAGTAACCAAGATATTGAATCTTTGTGCGCAGTAGAAGACGAAGGCATCATGGGCGTGATTGCTGGTCGCTCTATTTACGCTGGCGATCTTGATTTGGCGATTGCGCAAAAATACGCGGATGAGTTAACGCTCAAGTTTTCTAAAAAAATTATCTAGCGTGCTGATTAGTGTTAACTAAACGAATCATTCCTTGTCTCGACGTTACAGCGGGGCGCGTCGTTAAGGGTGTGAACTTTGTTGGTTTGCGCGATGCGGGTGACCCAGTGGAGATTGCACGTCGTTACGATTTGCAAGGTGCTGATGAGCTGACCTTTTTAGACATCACTGCAACATCGGATGGGCGCGATCTTATTCTGCATATTATTGAAGATGTTGCTTCACAAGTATTTATTCCTTTGACGGTTGGCGGCGGTGTACGCGCTGTTGCCGATGTGCGTCGTTTACTCAATGCGGGTGCTGATAAGGTGAGCATGAATTCTTCCGCAGTGGCTAATCCAGATTTGGTTTCCGATGCAGCCGCCTACTATGGTTCTCAATGTATTGTTGTGGCGATTGATGCAAAACAGACTGCCCCAGGGAAATGGGAGGTATTTACGCATGGCGGCAGAACGGCGACCGGTATTGATGTGGTTGGCTGGGCTAGTGAAGTTGCTAAACGTGGCGCCGGTGAGATTTTGCTAACCAGCATGAATCGCGATGGTAGCAAGGATGGCTTTGATCTGGCTTTGACTGCAGCCGTTAGTGATGCCATTAGCGTGCCTGTCATTGCATCCGGCGGTGTTGGTAATTTGCAGCATTTAGTTGATGGCATTACGAAAGGTCATGCTGATGCAGTTCTGGCCGCTAGTATTTTTCATTATGGTGAATATACCGTTGGGCAGGCAAAAGAATATATGGCCGCTCAAGGTATTCCGGTGCGGATTTAATCGTAGTTCAAGAAGAATCGCTGTAAAGTCCAAATATGACCAACCTTAAGAGCACCTTTAGCCCAATTGAATCCTTACAAGCGGGAACATGGCTTGATGCTGTGGCTTGGAATGAGCAAGGTCTGGTTCCTGTGATTGCACAGGAGCTTGGTACTAAAGATATTTTGATGATGGCATGGATGAACCGGGATGCTTTATTGGCTACCTTGCGTTTAGGTGAAGCTGTCTATTGGACTCGCTCCAGGCAAAAGCTGTGGCGCAAGGGTGAAGAGTCTGGCCACACTCAAAAGGTGAAGGAAATCCGTTTGGATTGTGATGGTGACACTGTTTTGTTGTTGGTCGAGCAAAAAGATGGAATTGCCTGTCATACGGGCGAGCACAGTTGCTTTTTCCAGCAATGGGACTCCGAAAGCGCTACTTGGGTGGACGAATCCAAATCTAAGAACTAAGCGAAAAAACGAGTCGATTAAGTGACTAACCCACAAAAGACATAAAATCGCTATATGACCAGCCCTAATAATAAATCCGCTTCGAACTTAGATTCCGCGTTAGCCCATTTAGCTGACGTGGTTGATCAACGTCGTGACGCATTTAAGGCTGGCAAGGCTGACCCCAAGATCTCATATACCGCATTGTTATTTTCTAAAGGCGATGATGGGATTCTGAAGAAAATCGGGGAAGAGGCCACCGAAACCGTGATGGCAGCTAAAGATGCGCGCCAGTCGAACTTGGCCCCTGAGCAACAAAAGCTATTGGTAGGGGAGGTTGCAGACCTTTGGTTTCATTGCTTGATTGCTTTATCCCAGTTCAATTTGCGCCCAGAAGATGTGATTGCTGAATTAGATCGCAGACTAGGCACTTCTGGCATCGAAGAAAAAGCGGCCAGAAAAGCTGCTGGTAACGAGTAAGCGCATGACTCACGATCCAAATTGCCTGTTTTGTAAGATTTCTCAAGGATTAATCCCGTCCCAGAAGGTATATGAGGATGAAGAGATTTACGCATTTAAAGATATCAACCCAGCCGCACCCGTTCATTTCTTAATGGTTCCTAAAAAGCATATCCCTATGCTAGAGTCGGCCGAAGTCATGGATGTGCCATTGCTGGGTAGAATGATGGAATTAGCACCGCGTCTTGCCAAAGAGCAGGGCTGTCGTCCGGGAAAAGATGGCGGCTTTCGTTTGATGGTGAACAATGGTGCGGATGGAGGGCAGGAGGTTTATCACTTGCATTTACATGTGATGGGCGGTCCGCGTCCCTGGAAAAAATAATCCAAGGAGATTAAGCATGGGTTCATTCAGCATTTGGCATTGGTTAATTGTTTTAGTTATCGTGATGTTGATATTCGGCACCAAGAAATTGCGCAATATTGGTGAAGATTTGGGTGGCGCTGTAAAGGGTTTTAAAGAGGGCATGAAGAGCGCTGAAGCTAAAAAAGAGCAAATCGAGGAAGCTTCTGCAAGTCCAGAAAAAACCGTTGATGTGCAAGCTAAAGATATTAAGTAAGGGATCGGTGCAAGAGTGCACTGGTAATGATTAAGCCCACATGATTGATCTTGGAGTTTCAAAACTTGCACTCATCGCAGTTGTTGCTTTAGTAGTGGTTGGTCCAGAGCGCTTACCAAAAGTGGCTCGTATGGCTGGCAACTTATTCGGCAGAGCTCAGCGCTACATGGCTGACGTTAAATCTGAAGTCAATCGTCAAATGGAGATTGAAGAATTTAAAAAGTTGCGGGAAGAAAGTACTGCCGTCTTGAAAGAGGTCGAGAGTAGTATTAATTCCACAGTTCAAGAAGCAAGCGCCAATCTTAGCGATCAAGCGGATATCTACGAGAGCAATTTCACCAAACCTGTTTTGAATGAAAAAGAAGTGCTGCGCAAATCCATGCGTCAGGGTCGCGCTAGTTGGGGTGTTAAACGCACCGCGAGACCTGTTTGGTTTAAGCGTTCCGCTGGCATTCGTACTCGTGTGCAATCTGGCGCTGCCAGAATGAAACGTTTTCATCACAGTGCGAACAGTAAATAAGCAAAAATAAAAAAGAGCTAAAACAGTTTTTACTAATGACGCAAAATAATTCAAGTCCAAACTCAAACTCATCCTAACCAGGTGAAGGACTGCAGGAGTCTTTTCTTTCCCATTTATTTGAATTGCGTGATCGCGTCATTAAGGCGGCGCTGGCCATCATCATAGTATTTGTGGGTTTGGTGTATTGGGCGCCCGATATTTTTCATCTATTTGCACAGCCCTTACTGCAGGCCTTACCTGCGGGCGGCAAAATGATTGTTACTGATGTTACGGGCTCATTCTTTGTTCCGATGAAAGTCACTATGCTGGTTGCTTTCGTTATCGCGCTACCTGTAGTGATGTATCAGCTGTGGGCTTTTGTTGCACCCGGTTTATACATGCATGAACGTAAGCTCATCTTGCCTCTAGTGGTGAGTAGCTACGCGCTATTCATTATTGGCATGGCCTTTGCTTACTTCTTGGTATTTCCAACAGTCTTTAAATTCATGGCGAGTTATAACGCACCGTTAGGGGCTGAGATGTCGACTGATATTGATAATTACCTCAGCTTTGCAATGACGACATTCCTCGCTTTTGGTATTACCTTTGAAGTTCCTGTAGTGGTGGTGGTGTTAGTGCGTATGGGTATCGTGCCCTTGACGAAATTGAAAGAAATTCGTCCCTACGTGATTGTGGGCGCTTTTGTTGTTGCCGCAATTGTGACTCCGCCAGATGTGTTATCTCAATTATTGCTGGCGGTGCCAATGGTTCTACTATACGAGGTGGGGCTTATTGCAGCGCGCTTCTATGTGCCAAAACCATCTGATGATGAAACTCAGACCACTTCAGCGTCTACTTGAGTTTTAATAGCAGTTTTAGTTAGCCAATCACCAACCCTATCAAAGCGGTAGCGTCTTTGGCGTAAGTTACCCTCGAGATCTGGTTCGGCTCCTGCAAAAGCTTTTCCAGCAGCAAGTAATGCGCGGCGTTGTTGGATCGTTTCAATCTGAATGAGTCTGGGAAGTATTTTTGGAAGCTCCCAGCGAATATCGACAACTACGCAATGCTCATGCTGTAGCTGGCCCACTTCGCTAAGTAAAAGCTCCGCTTTGCTGAAGTTGAATTGATTGGCGATAATGATTCTGTGGAAAAGCAAAACCCAATCCAGGTCGAGTTTGTGTTCCGCATGATGACTCAAGACTTGCTCCGCAATGGTGGCAAGTTCATACCATTCATTTTTCTTAGGATGGGGGCAGCTTTCTAAAATCTTGCTCAGAAGTTCTTTGGCCTCAGGCACGCCTTGTTGGTGTGCTTGCCATACCCAGTAAGAAGCTTGAAGGCCTCTGATTTGTTCTTCAGTTTTTTCACGCTTGCGCCAAAGATTGGCGCCTTTCCGAAATTGTGCCTGTGCGTGCCCAAGATCGGCGGCTCGATCAAAGCAGCGATCACTCTCATTGGCGTTGTAGCCAGAGAACTGCGGCCGTCTATAAATTTCGCCAAGGGCATACCAGGCATTGCGATCGCCATCCTTAGCGGCAAGCTCCAACCAATGCGCCGCTTTCTTCAGCGAGGCATTTGATTTATCCCGGATTTTTTTTTCAAGATTTGCATCTGCATCTAGTTGAGCTAAGCGCAGTCCATATGTGAATTTAGCCGCAGTAAGCCCAAGCTCAGCCGCCTGAATCAGTGCTTGCTCATTTTGAGTTTCAAGCCATGTGGCCCAAAGGGATGAGAGGGCTTCATTTTTTGGTTGCAGCTTGATGAGTAATTTTTTTGCTTGAGTGGTGAAAGCGGATTCGCGCTCAGCAAGCTCCCCTAAATATTGCTTGGCAATTTTCTGCAATCCACCGAGATCAAGATTGCTTAATTGCGGAATTGGCGTAGAAAAATTTCTCTTCTTTAGCCACTCAGCAAGCTGTGATTGAGTTTCCTGGTTCAGTGGATCAAGCAATAAATGAATGAGCTGCCATCTGGCGGCATCTTGTGCGCTTGAAGCTCCATCGGCCGTTGCCAACCTCCAGAAAGAATCCCAACCAAACCCAAAAGCGGGGGAGTTAAAGGTTGAGACTAAAGGTACGCCCACAATTTTTGATAAAACCTCTGAAAGTTCAGCACTACTTGAGCTTTTTTCCTCAAGTAGCTGATTTTGAATGGAAAGGAATGATTTTTCTAGCCAAATCAAGGCATTGGCAGGTTGAATTGGAGTTTTAAGGTCTCCAGTAAGATATGCCGAGGCTAACTTTTGTTGTGCAGAAACATCACCCAATCGGGCAGAACTAAGGATTTTTAAGAATTCGCGACTTGCCATATGACAATTTTGTCATCTAAGGCCTATAAAAGACAGAAAACATGGGTCTTGTTGTCGAGATACAACGAAGAAAACCAAAAAACTACCTTTTGACAAGCAAAAAGAGCTCCTAAATACCCTTACCCTCAGTCTAGTAGGGCAAAAGAAGCAAAATTCGTAGGTCCCAGTTTTATTGGGCATTACTTTCAATTTATGGAGATTTAAAGAATGAAAAAATCGCTATTAGCAATCGCAGCAATGACAGCATTTGCTGGCGCTGCTCAAGCTCAGTCAAGCGTTACTGTTTACGGTATTTTGGATATGGGTTATGCAGGTGGTACATCAACTGTAAACAACTCAGCCTCTACACCAGTAAACGCTAAAACTAATTACTCTGGCTTTACTTCAAGCGGAGAGCAATCTTCACGTTTAGGCTTTAAGGGTTCTGAAGATTTGGGTGGCGGTGCACAAGCTATTTTCACAGCTGAATTCCAACTCTATCCATCAGACCAATCATTGAGCGGTAATGCCAATGCTGGCTTGTTCAATCGTCAATCATTCATTGGCTTGCATAAGAATGGCTTAGGTCAAGCAACTGCTGGTACACAATACACACCAGTATTTAATGCATTTGCAGCAACCGATGCTGGTGGCGTTAACAATATCGTTGGCGACGCTATTCACCCGTACTCAACACTCGCATCTGCTAACCAAGCTGGTGCGAACAGTATCGGTATGAGTGACCGTGTTTCAAACTCATTGATGGCTCAAAGCGACAACTTCTCTGGCTTTAGCGTTGGTGGCATGTTGACTGACAACAGCAAGACAGCTCCACAAACTTCAGCAACTGCTGGTGGTCAAACCAATGCAACTGGTTGGGGCTTGAATGCTGATTACACATGGAAGAAATTGTATGTAACTGGCGCTTACCAAGCGTTGAAACAAGTTACTACAGCAACTAACGGTTCTGCAGCAGCTTCAATAATTTGGACTTCACCACAAGCTGCTGGTGCTACAGCCGTACCAGTTAGCGGTAACGGAACTGCAATCACTACCAATGCTGTTAACGTGATCGATAACCAAGGTTATGTTGGCGCAACTTATGACTTCGGCATTTTGAAGGCATATGCACAGTACATCACACGTACAGCAACATCAACAGCTAATAGCGCTGATTATGTTAAGCGTCAAGCTGAACAAATTGGTGTTCGTAGCTTTATTACTCCAACAATCGAAGCTTGGGGTCAAGCAGGTTTAGGTCGTTACACAGCTGGAACTACTGTTACTCCAACAGGTTCAGGTGTGCCAACAGCTAACTTCTTAGCATGGCAGTTGGGTTCTAACTACTGGCTCAGCAAGCGTACAAACTTGTATGCAATCTACGGCTATACATCAACTAGCAACGCAGCTGTTGGAACAACAACTATCAGCGGCAATACCAACAACTACGCTGTAGGTATGCGTCACACTTTCTAATTTAACGCTAGCGTAAGCTAGTAGAAAATTAGTTTGGCATTAAATTAAACCCACTGTGGTAACACAGTGGGTTTTTTCTTGTCTGTAAATTAGGATTTATTTAACGCAGCACGTTGCCGATTTAACTTTTGTTGCTGTTGACGAAGATGCTCTTGTTTGACTGCTTGCTGACTGCGTTTAGCTTGTTGTTGAAGTGTGGTGATAAGTTGTTGTTGTGGTGACTTTGGTTTACTGGTGTTGGTAATTTCTGCAATACGCATAATTAGGCTACTTGCTGTGGTTGATGTGGCACATTTACGGCTCCGAATATAGATTTGAAGAGCGCATGGGCTTGTGCTTGATTTTGTGCAAACACGATTGTTTCTGTCCATAGTCCACCTGCTTTAACTGTTGCCTTGTATTTGTGCATACAAGTATTTAGTAGTGTCGTGCCAAACACGACACTACGGCGAGAAACTACTTATTAAATCCTTTACGTAAAGTCACACTTGCCGTTGCTATCTGCGTATCAAGCTCGCCTTGCTCAACAGCCGTTTTAATCTGCTCTAACGCTTTAATCAAACCTTGTGCTGTGTCGCACTCAACGCTGTGCTTTCCTTTTGCCAACTCAATAAGCTGACTACCGTATTTAATGCTGACGCAAACCTTACCCTGCTCATTCTTAAACCACCACTCTCTCAACCTTTTATTTACTTCCACGCTTTTACGCAATCCAGTTTCTTTATCTTTTACTGTGCGAAACTTTTTAACTGCAAAAGCTGTGCCGTCAATTTGACTTTTAGCTAACTGTATTTGCTCCCACAACTTGTTTGATAGCTTGTTGCGACGAAATACGACAGTAGGTATATGTGCTGGCTTTTTTGCTGTACTCAGTTTTAGTCCGTCTAATGTGCTCATTTCATCTTCTCCATAAGTTGTTTTGGCATATGGTTTAGCAAAAAGCAGACTTTTTACACACAGCAAAAAACCCTGCTTTTGTCTAAACCCTATATATCTACTGTAGTTTCGGTCGATTGCTTTATGCGACCACTTTTTGCCGTGTTGTCGCCAACTAAATGTAAGAAATGGACAGCAAATATTGAAGAACATTTGGTATTGCATAAATATCTATACAAATGAGATATAAAGGTTGGCACGCCGAATGCAATAGTGCTGCGTAATCCGTTCTGCTGTGTGACGGTAAGCAAACGAGTTGCTCATTACTCGCTGTATCGCACTACCTAGCTTGATGCTAGATGCCTTAAATGCCACACCACTGTGTAGAAGCGTTTGCGATGCTGTAATGGTTAGAGCGTAGTGATACGCAAATTAAAGTGAGTGGGACTGCCACAATTAAACCCACAAACAATCCACAAAGCTACTGATATAGGCTGTGGATATGTTGCGTTAGACGAGCACATAAAAGGTGATAGCAAAACCTACCTTTTCTTGTTAAATCAAGTTGTGTGTATATCAGTTATGTAAAACCTCAGCAAAAGGTTTTTTATCGCTACGCTCTTAAATGAGCGTGGCTTATGGTTCCTAGCAAAAGGGATTAAAAACAAAATCAAATACCAATCTTATAAATTAGCCTCAAAAAAAGATGTGTGAGTAAAAGCGATAGCTTTTGCGAAACACAAGCAAACTACGCAGTAGGTTGCTTCTAATACTTAAACAACTCAAATCCAAGCTGTAAGCAATTTAAGTA